>JGI20225J20221_1001862_pt1 | contig 24495 bp, 25 predicted proteins | sample BioMet4_FD_20221 | JGI IMG/M metagenome (IMG submission 20221)
CTCGTCTCGCACCTCGTCGTAGAGACCGAGGTTGATGAGGTTGTTCCCGAGGAGCTTTCCGATGAGGAACTCGGCCGAGATGTAGTAGAGCTTCTTCTGACCCTCGTTGTGTCCGCGCTCATGCGCAGCCTCGCTGGTCAGCTCGAGAAGCGCGTTGAAGAGCTCGAGGTCGGTGCAATCGGCGAGAGACTTGCCCGTATGGGACGCGAGTGTGCTATGAGACATGCCAGTACCTCCGCAATGTATACCAATCAGTGGTCACCCAAAAAGCCGAGTGCAATATAATCTCATTGGCGATGTGCTGTCTTGTAGTATCTTGGCAATCAATAGCACTATCCTATTTTCAACAACGTATCTCTATAAGAGGGCCACATGGAGTTCGATGAGTACGCGCAGTACCACGAGACGAAGCCCCACAAGCAGCCGGACTTTGCCTACAACACCTATCTCTGCACGATCCCGCAGGACTTCGATCGCGTGCACCCTCACTGGCACGAGCAGATGGAAGTCATCTACGTCAAACGGGGATCGGGAGTGGTCTCCGTCGACTTCGATCGCCTCGACGTGCGCGCGGGTTCGATCGTCCCAGTGCTTCCCGGGGAGATTCACTCCATCGAGGGCACGCCGGGCGAACGCATGGAGTACGAGAACATCATCTTCTCGCTGGGCATGCTCGGTGGGGGAGACGAGGACACGTGGTTTCGCCTGAACGTCCTCGAGCCGCTACGCGAGGGGAGGCTTGCGTTCATGAGGCCCATCCCGCCCGGCACCGACTTCTATGTCGAGGCATCCGCGGCCCTCGATGGGGCCGACCTCGCATGTACCGATCGCCAGGCAGGCTACTCGCTTCTCGTCAAAAGCTCCCTCTTGGGACTCCTCCACGCCCTTTACGTTCATCGCCTCGATGAGTCGCAGGTTCGGCCGAGGAGGTCGACGGAGAGGCTCAAGACCGTGCTCGCCGACGTCAAGGTCCACTATGGCGAGAAGATATCCATAGCCGACGCCGCGCGTCTCGCCGGCTACAGCGAGTCGCACTTCATGCGCATGTTCAAGGAGGAGACGGGGCAGACCTTCGTGGCCTATCTCACCGGCTATCGGCTCTCGGCGGCGGGCTACCTCCTCAGGGAGACGAGCGAGCCGATCGGCAGCATTGCCCTGAGCTGCGGATTTGATAACTTCTCGTATTTCACCCGCACGTTTCGCGCACACTACGGAGTGACGCCCTCCAAGTTCCGGACGGGTGCGTGACGGGGGGAGAGGACCTCACCGATTCGTAAAAAAGCAGGTCAGCGCTTTTTGCGCCGGCCTGCATTCATGATTGGTGGGCCCAGCAGGATTCGAACCTGCAACCCAGGGATTATGAGTCCCCTGCGCTAACCGTTGCGCCATGAGCCCGACTAATAAAAGGGGCGACGGCAAAAACGCCGCCGCCCGTCATTTTTGGTGGAGAATAGGGGGTTCGAACCCCTGACCTCGTGACTGCCAGTCACGCGCTCTCCCAACTGAGCTAATTCCCCGTAGTTTGGTGCGGGAATTACTATACCAAAGTGAGACTGAGGGTCAAGGAACAATTTGGGTAAGCTACCCTTGAATCGGTTTCACAACCACAGTGCCGTCACATTCCAATCCCTCCCGAGGAGGAGAAATGTCNCCAGATGCCAAGAAGCTCAAGATCGTGAGTCTTGTGACCATGTTCGCCGGAATCNCCGTCGCAGTCGTGGGAATCGTCCTCTTTGCCGACGGCTTTGACCTGAGCGACCTCTTCGTCCTCGCCTCGGGTCTTGTGACCATGGTCCTCGGGGGTTCGGGAGCACGTGTGGCCAACGTGCCGTCGAGTGCCAAGGGGCTCGTTCCGCAGGCGGGTGCCGTGACGGCAGTCGACGTCGCCGCGGCTACCGGGAGCGCCTTCGTCGTTTCCGGTCAGATCGTCGCCGTCGTGGCCGCAGCCCTCGTCGCCGTGCTCGCCTTTGCGCTGACCCTTGCGGCGGCGGGCGTGAAGAAGGGCCTCGAGAGGCTCTAGGACTGTCGTGGTGGCGGCGTTGGCGAGCATAACGAGCGAGTAGCAGGCATGGAGGGTCCGGAGATCACCCTTTCATATCGTCTGCACTTTCTGACGTATCTCAATCTGGGTATGGTGCTGTATCTTTGCTACAGGCAATACGATGGGTTTGCCTGTAGCAATCACATGAATGAAGAGAAGGCTCTTGAATCGAAGTCTGGGAGTGCCCATGGATTCCACGGGAGACATCGTCATCTATGACACCGAGGATGGGTAGGCGAGGCTCGACGTCCATCTCGACGGGGAGACCGTCTGGCTCACCCAGACGCAGATGGCCGAGCTGTTTGGCGTGGGCGTTCCGGCTGTCGCCAAGCATATCGCGAACATAATTGATGAGGACGAGTTGGTCTCCGAGGCAACTATTTCCAAAATGGAACANGTTNGAACGGAGGGGGNTNGCCAGGTCNGGCGCACCGTGTCCGTCTACGACCTCGACATGATCGTCTCGGTAGGCTATCGCATGAACTCGCGCAAGGCCACGCGTTTTAGGCAATGGGCGACCGGCGTGCTCAGGGAGTATCTCGTCAAGGGCTTTGCCATGGATGACGGGCGGCTCAAGGACCTGGGCGGAAGCGGCTACTGGCGAGAGCTCCTCGACCGCATCCGCGACATCCGCTCGAGCGAGAAGGTGCTCTATTGGCAGGTTCTCTATGCGTCGACGGCCGAAATCCCGTTTGCCAACGAATGTTGCTGTTACCAATGTGAGGAACTCTTTGAGCTACCGTTGCTCTGAGAACCGTAAACTCCGACTACAGAGACACATAGCTGTACAATGTTCTCATAAAACTTATCACAACGAGCACGACCGGGAAGGGCGTACCTCGATGGACGAGCAGGAGCTGAGAAAACACGCCCTCCGCCTTCGCCATGTCGACGACACCCTCCATGCTGTCCCCTCTCTGCTGGACAAACACGTTGCATATTCTATTTTCTGTAGCATGAAAGTACAAAGAGGATTCACATCCACCAGAACACAGTGCGGAAGAGTCATACGAGGAAGGCCCGTGTCACCCTGAGCAGCCTCATAGTCCCATTGCCTCCTTGCGTTCGTCCCATACGAGCAATATTCGCAGTTCCTCGGCGGAGAGGTTGGGCAGAGGACGATGCTCCGAATCTGCTTGCGACTCCCTGGTACGCTGCATCGGGATGATGCGCGCCTGGCTGTCGAAGGCGCCCCCAATCTTGTCCACGGTGAAGTCTGGACTCGAGAGAAGACCCCTATGCTGTCTCGTCGACGGGGTGGGCGGCATCATCTTCGGTCGTACGTGCCTTGCGGTAGATTCCGCGCGTCACGAAGGCAGCGATGGCAGTCGTCATGGCCACGAGGGCGAGCGGCATGGCTGCGGGCAGGAAATCGAACGCGGGACCGAACAGCAGCTGACCTACCGGGGTAGCGCATACGGATGCGGCCATCATGAGTGCCACCACCTTGCCGACCAGCGTCGGCGGAGCCTCCGTCTGCAGGTATGAGATGCATACAACCGAAAGTGAGGAGGCTATGACCATGGAAAGCGAGTTGCCCGCGATAAGCACCCCGTACGCCGTCATCGGTGCCATGCCCGTTGCCAACGCCACCGCTGAGGGTACGAAGGCAGCAGACATGAATGCGAGCATCGGTGGGACGCGTCGCAACGAGAACCACTGGGGACGCAGAGACACCGCCAGACCTCCCAGCAGACCACCGAACGCGAGCACACCCTCAGCCACGCCCATGAGCTGATTGGACAGGCCGAGCGTCTCGGTCACGATGTAGGGTGTGCCCACCATGATGCACGCGCTGACCGTCATGTTGATGAAGAAGCACAGGATGATGGTTTTCCACATGATCGGGCGTCCCCGGAGGAAGGACGCGGCCGCCGATAGGTCCTCGCGCGCGGTGGCAAGGGGGTTGCCCGAATGCGTGTCGACAGGTACGTGGACGATGCGTACGAACAGCAGTATGAGCAGGCATGAAACCGCGAACAGTGCGGCCCCGATTGTGACGATGACGTTGATGCCGAAGAATCCGAATACAAGGCCTCCTGCCACCGGACCCACCATGCCGGTCAGTGCACTCACCTGTGCCGCGATGGCAGTCGCCTGGATGACACGACTCCTTGCTACCACCGAGGGGATGGCTGCCTGCACGGTAGGCCGATACACGGCCTCGGCCGCATACAGCACCATGATGGTGGCGATGGTGACAACTACGATGTTAAGCGTGCCGTTGAGTGCCACGTACGCGACGGCGGCAACTGCCATCACGGTGTCGAGCAGGGCCATGACCCTGCGCTTGTGCAGCCTGTCCGCCAAGATGCCGCCGAGGGGCATAATCAATATATAGGGAACGAATCCGCATGCTCCGATGATGCCATAGAGAGTGGACGATCCCGTGAGGTTCAGTACGTACAGGGGCAGGGCGAAGCGCATGATGGCCTCGCCCGTCAGGGAGAACAGTTGCGCGAGCAGGATGGACGTGAAGGTTCGCGTGAAAAGTGGCTCACACTCGGATTCGAGTTTCACTTCTGACCCTGACATAGGTGCAGCCTCTGTGACATGTCCGAATTCAGCATGCTGGTCCTGTTGGGTGGTCACGGCCTTGTCCTCCGTAGGTTTTGAAGGGTTCATTCCTGTTCCTCTCGTTATTAATACCGACCGTCGGTATGTATATAAGCCAAAAAAGGAGGTTGCATAAGCAACCTTGTTGGACAATGAGGAGTCCGAATGCTTCAGTGGAACATGCCCGAAGGTTTCGTCATGTACCTTTCTCCTCCGTCTCTTTGGAACACGTATTGAACCGCATGAGATGCTCCTCAAGGACATCTCCGATGCTCCCGTTCTTCAGCTCGGGTCCGCCGAGCGCCCTTAGGAGGCCGGCGTAGTAATCGAAACGCGCGTGCAATTCCTCGGTCGGGCAGGCATGGAACATCGGGCTCACCCATAGATTCGCCAGAAGAACGATGACCTCGCTGAATTCGCGGGGATGATCGGTCTTGATGCTGCCATCATGTGTGCCCTGCTCGATGATGGGCTGGACGTAGCGAGGCGATATCTCTTCGAACACCGACTGGTACTGGAGACTCAGCAGGCGGGAGTTCTTGACAGGATCGCTGCTAGGTGCCATCTCGGACCACATCCTCATCTGAGGGCCGTTGATCGATGTCTCGAACAGCGCCTGGAGCTTCTCCGCACCTGTCATGCGGACGTCATCCCGGATATGGTTGAGTGAGGCATACAGCGGTACGTTCTCGCGTTCGAAGGCAGCGCTGAGTATCTCTTCCTTCGATTTGAAGTGATGGTATACGGCACCTTTGGTAAGACCGCCCAGTCCGTCGATGATGTCCTGGATGCTCGTGTTGTCGTAACCCTTCTGGTAGAACAGGGCAAGCGCCACGTCGAGGATGAGGTTGACCGTCTCCTCGGGATGCTTGTTACGTGACATATGGCTTGTCCTCCTTGTCTTTGACTCACTAACATACTAACGGTATGTATGATAGGGGCTTGTCGCGGAAAGGGCAAGGATTTTGTTGGAAGTCTCCACAAACTCGTACTCATGCTTCGTTGAGATGGAGCAACAGAGGAAGCTTACTCGCTTCAATACGATGCGCCGGATGGTCCCCGCGGTACATAATAAAAGAAACAGCCCGGACATGTGTCCCGGGCTGCTGATTTGCATGGTGGGCGATGCTGGATTCGAACCAGCGACCCCATCCGTGTGAAGGATGTGCTCTACCCCTGAGCCAATCGCCCGCATCAACGCCTGAGCATCATACCAAAACCCGTAACCAAGCGTGCGCGAGAATGAAAACCTTCTCGAGATGGACGAATGCGGCCTGGCGAGAATTCGCCGGGCGGCACAGTCATCGTCCGTGAGACACTAGGAAGGATTATCAATCCGGCGGCAACCCCACGGAGGAGATTCGAATGGGCGAGAAGAGGCATCCGTCGACCATGCGACGGACCGTTCACTACTTTTGGACCNCTGCTTGGTGCCATCTACGCGCGAAGCTATCCGTTCTTTGCCGGGAGCGCTCCTCGTCGTATGCTGTGCTCGCTGGCAACTTGTTTTCTCGCATGGATCGGTCTCACCTTTGTTGCCCTCAGCCTTCTCTTCTCCGGGCTTTTTAACTTCACAACCGGCCACGGCGCATATGCGGCGCTCGTGGGAGTCCTGCTCGTCGTTGTGGCGCTGCGCATCTTTCTCGGCCCGATGCGCCTAGCAAGAAGAAGCGACGTCACAGGATAGCCCCCGCGAAAGCGACCACAGGGAGCTAGGGTCTCTCTATGATTCTAGCTCCCTTGTATTATATAAATATTTAATATTTGCACACCCGAGTCAGCCCCTCGTATCCATGTCAAGAAACACAAAACTACTCTAGTTACCATTCCTCGACCTATTATCTGATGGGCGGTCTGTAAGGCTGTATCGGTGCACGATGAGGAGGCCGCCGCTTAGCACGAGCCGCAGGTCCCATCTCCTTCCCCTGGAGGCATATGACTTCAGGGGATTATGCGCGGTAATTCTCTGTGACATGGAACAGAGCCACTCCGAGGCGGAGAGAGGGCTCGCGTTTCCCAGAGCGTGCGCCGCCTCTTTGGTGCAGGAGGCCTCCCGGCACCCTCGCCTTAGGGCTCGTGACCAGTATCTCCTCCGTGCGTCTCGTGGTCGTCGCGCTGTATCCGAGCGCGAGGTTGTGTTTGTACAAGCCCTATCTTCGGAAAGGGATGCTGACATTTCTCCGTACCTTCTCTAGGCGGAATGATGGAGAGGGGCGCATCCCCACCCCTCCATTCTCCCAAGACACGAAGTCTCCAGGTTTTTGAGCGCACTCCCTTTTGTCCTATAACCCACGGATTGGTCCCCGCGGTGCATAATAAAAGAAACAGCCCGGGACATGTATCCCGGGCTGCTGATTTGCATGGTGGGCGATGCTGGATTCGAACCAGCGACCCCATCCGTGTGAAGGATGTGCTCTACCCCTGAGCCAATCGCCCGCATCAACGCCTGAGCATCATACCAAAACCCGTAACCAAGCGTGCGCGAGAATGAAAACCTTCTCGAGATGGACGAATGCGGCCTGGCGAGAATTCGCCGGGCGGCACAGTCATCGTCCGTGAGACACTAGGAAGGATTATCAATCCGGCGGCAACCCCACGGAGGAGATTCGAATGGGCGAGAAGAGGCATCCGTCGACCATGCGACGGACCGTTCACTACTTTTGGACCGTGACGAAGACGAGCAAACCGGCCTTTCTCGGCGCGCTCGCCTCGTCTATCGGATACGTGGGCTTCCTTACCTACGCCAACTCGTACTACATGGCCGAGATCGTGGACGCGGTCAGCGCCGGCGGAGCCACGCTGCAGTCGCTTACGCCTCTCGTCGTGGCGCTCATCGTGGTCAACGTGCTCGGGCAGGCGTGTTCCAAGCTGCAGGACTACACCTGCTGGAAGCTGGAGAACCAGGCGACCTACGAGCTCGACACCCACTGCTTCGACACCCTTTCGAACCAGTCGATGACCTTTCACTCCAACCGTTACGGTGGCTCGCTCGTAAGCCAGACCTCCAAGTTCGTGTCGGCGTACTCGAACCTCACGGACACGATGGTCTACTCCGTGGTCCCGACGCTGACCTCCGTCGTGCTCACCATCGTCATGCTCGCGGCGGCCGTGCCCCTCTACGTCATCGTCCTCTCGGTCTTCCTCGTCGCGTACGCGATCGTGACGTATCGGCTCTACAAGCGAATCCTCCCCATAAACGCGCAGGCCTCCGCTGCCCAGAACCGCCTCTCGGGCGAGCTCTCAGACTCCGTGACCAACATCCTCACCGTAAAGACCTATGGTCGCGAGGCCTACGAGAGACAGGTCTTCGACGAGGCGAACCGCGAGGCTCGTGCGGCAGACGCGCGCGGTATGCTCCAGTCCACGATCACGGGCACCGTCACGAGCTCCATGATCGTGGTCATCATGGCGCTCGCCATCGTCTTCATCGCAGGTGGCAACGCCTGGTTCGGCATCTCGGCGGGCATGCTCGTCATGATGTTCAACTACACCTACCAGCTCACGATGCGATTCAACATGCTGAGCAGCACCATGCAGCGCCTCAATCGCGCCTTCGGCGATGCCGCGGACATGACGCGCATCCTTGACGAGCCGCGGCTCGTGGCTGACGTGAAGAACGCCCCCGACCTCCTCGTCACGTCCGGGAGCATCGACTTCGAGAACCTCAACTTCTGGTACGAGGACGCCGAGGCATCGGACAAGGTCTTTGACGAGTTCTCCCTGCACATCCCAGGAGGTCAGCGCGTAGGGCTCGTCGGCCGCTCGGGAGCGGGCAAGACGACGCTCACCAAGCTCCTGCTGCGACTGTCCGACATACAGGAGGGTCGCATCCTCGTCGACGGCCAGGACATCTCCCGATGCGCGCAGCAGAGCCTTCGCCACCAGATCGCCTACGTGCCGCAGGAGGCCCTCCTCTTCCATCGCACCATCCGGGAGAACATCGCCTACGGAAAGCCAGGTGCCACCGAGGACGAGATCGTTCGCGCCGCCTGCGAGGCGAACGCCATGGAGTTCATCGAGAGGCTTCCCGGGGGACTCGACACGTTGGTGGGGGAGCGNGGCATCAAGCTGTCCGGCGGTCAGCGACAGCGCGTGGCAATCGCCCGGGCCATCCTCGCCGACGCGCCCATCCTCGTACTCGACGAGGCCACCTCGGCGCTCGACTCGGAGAGCGAGGGACTCGTGCAGGAAGCACTCATCCATCTGATGCGCGGTCGGACGTCGATCGTGGTCGCGCATAGGCTCTCGACCGTCGCCTCCCTTGACCGAATCGTGGTCCTTGCCGACGGCCGCGTGGCGGAAGACGGCACGCACTCCGAGCTTCTCGAGTCGGACGGGGAGTATGCTCAACTGTGGGGCCGACAGACCGGTGCCTTTCTTGATAATGGAGACTGACTGGACGGGACGAGCACGCGTGCGTCGCTCCTGGTCGGAATCTGGCTTGGGAGGGGAGCGCATATGAAGAAGCAGACGAGACGGTCTCTCGCCAACATCGGCGTCGTCGTTGCGACGATTGGCGTATTGGCCCTCGGCCTCTTCATCACCTACCAGATCATCGCGATGGGGTACCATTCCTCGGATGGCTCCACGCCATCGTCCTCATCGTCTTCTTCGACGTCCTCTTCGGCATCCTCGTCCGCTGCCACATCGGACGCGTCTGACAGTGCAACGAGTACCGTGAACCCCCTCACGGTACGTGCCCAGCAGATCGTTGGCACCATGACCATCGAGCAGAAGGTGGCACAGCTCTTCGTCGTGCAGCCTGAGGCGGTGACGCAGGTGAGCACGCAGACCAAGGCTGGCGACTACACCCGTGAGTGTCTCAAGAAGTACCCGGTGGGCGGCATCGTCTACTTTGCCAAGAACCTCACCTCGAGCTCCCAGACCAAGGCCATGCTCACCGACACGCAGACCTACTACGAGCAGATCATGGGCTTTCCCATCCTGCTTGGGGTCGACGAGGAGGGCGGTACCGTGGCGCGCATCGCGGGCAACGCCAACTTTGGCATAGCCAACGTCGGCGACATGGCCGCCATCGGCGCCACGGGCGACACCTCCAAGGCCACGGACGCCGCCGTGACCGTAGGGACCTACCTCAAGAACCTCGGCTTCAACCTCGANTTCGCACCCGTGGCGGACATAGCGAGCACCACGAGCTCCGCCTTGGCGCGTCGCTCCTTCGGTGCCGACGCCGCGACGGTGGCACCGATGGTTCGTGCGCAGGTCGGGGGCTATCTCAGTACGGGCATCCTCTGCTGTGCGAAGCACTTCCCGGGCATCGGTGGTGCGGAGGGCGACTCCGAGAAGGAGCTCGTCTACACCCACTCCACCCTTGACGAGATGAAGACGTCCGAGCTCCTTCCCTTCGAGGCTGNNATCGACGCCGGGGTACCGATGATCATGGTGGGCCATCTTGCCTGCACCGAGGTGACGGGCGACGACGTTCCCGCCTCCCTCAACCCNAAGATCGTGACCGATGTCCTGCGCGACCAGCTTGGGTACGACGGCGTCATCATCACCGACTCGCTCCAGATGGGTGCCGTCGCAGGTCTCTACAGCTCATCCGACATAGGCGTGCGGGCGCTGCTCGCCGGCGATGACATGATTCTTATGCCCTCTGACTTTCAGACCTGCTACCAGGGGGTCCTCGACGCGGTCTCCGACGGGACCCTCAGCGAGGAGCGCATCGACGAGTCGGTGGTCCGCATCGTCCGTGCCAAGCTCGCGCTCGAGTCGTGACGTCCGCCGACACGCCTCCTCTATGGTGTTCTGCCAAGGCTTGCCCCAAGGGGTCGTGCCAGAAGGGGTATGTCTCGTATAATTCCTTACTTGGCGATACGCCAGACGGGCGTACGGATGAGGAGGGCACACCATGGCCGATGCAAGCGGTGATCCAGTCGAGGTCTTTGACATGCACCTCGCTCACGTGGGCATCAATGCCACGAGCGACGAAGAGGCACATGACGTCGCGCGACGGTTCGAGACACTCATGGGCCTTGCCACGCGCGAGATGCCGCCGTCCTACTTTGCCGGGACGCTTGTCGAGGTCATGAAGGGAAGCGGCCGCGGCACCAAGGGTCACATCGGCTTCCACGTCAATGACCTCGATGCTGCCGCTGCATGGTTCTCCGCACGCGGCTTCGAGGTCGACGAGTCGTCACGAGCCTTCCTGCCCGACGGTAGTCCGCTGCTCGTCTACTTCAAGGACGAGATAGCAGGCTTTGCCATCCATCTCACCACAGCCGACTAACGACGAATACCGGAGATTTGGTTTGATAGCACTTGCTGATAAGATCACGAAGTCATTTGGCGGCCGCGTCCTGTACTCGTCCGCCACGCTGCAGCTCAACGCTGGCGAGCGGTGGGCCCTCGTCGGACCCAACGGTGCGGGCAAGACCACGCTCCTGCGCATCGTCATGGGTCTCGAGGTTGCCGACGAGGGGACGGTCAGCTTCGCCAAGGACACCACGATCGGGTATCTCGAGCAGGAGGCCAAGCTCGAGGGAACCAAGACGGCCCTGCAGGAGGTCGTGGACTCGGCCGTCGAGGTCAAGGAGGTCGAACGCCTCGTTCGCGACTACGAGCACAGGATATCGCATGCGACGCCCGGCCCGAAGCTCGACTCCCTCCTCGAACGCTACGGACATGCGCAGGATCGCTTCGAGCGGCTTGGCGGATACGAGCTCGAGAGCAGGGCACGGGCGATTCTCGGTGGCCTCGGCTTTCCCATCGAGGACTTCGACAAGCCCGCGGCCGACTTCTCGGGCGGTTGGCAGATGCGCATCGCCCTTTCCAAGCTGCTGCTGCGCCATCCCGACCTCCTCCTCCTCGACGAGCCCACCAACCACCTCGACCTCGAGAGTGTTCGCTGGTTCGAGCAGTTCATAGCCGGCTACGACGGCGCGGTCCTGCTCGTGAGCCATGACCGCGCGTTCATGGACGCCTGCGTGAGCCACGTTGCCGCCCTCGAGAACAAGCGTCTCGTGACCTATACGGGAAACTACTCGGGCTATCTCAGGCAGCGCGAGGACAACCTCGAGCAGCTGCGTGCCAAGAGGGAGGCCCAGGAGCGCGAGATCCAGCACATGGAGGTCTTCATCGAGCGCTTCAGGTACAAGCCGACGAAGGCGAAGCAGGTCCAGGAGCGCGTGAAGAAGCTCGAGAGGGTCCGAGAGGAGCTCGTCGTCCTCCCGGAGCAGTCGAAGCACGTCCATTTTCGCTTTCCCGACCCTCCGCGTACGGGGGACTCCGTGGTCAGCGTGGACGGTGTCGCAAAGCACTTCGGGGACAACCGCGTCTATGACGACGTGAGCCTCACGCTCTACCGCGGTGACCACGTGGCCCTCGTCGGGCCGAACGGTGCGGGCAAGTCCACGCTCATGAAGCTCATCAACGGAAGCCTTGCGCCGGACGCGGGAACCATCGCACTGGGACAGAACGTGACTGTGGCCTACTACGCGCAGCACCAGCTCGAGCAGCTCAACCCATCCAACACCGTTCTCGCCGAGATGGACGGCGTGGCCCCCGGCTGGACGAGCTCGGACGAGCGACGCCTGCTCGGAGCCTTCCTCTTNCACGGTGATGACGTCGACAAGCGCGTTCAGGTNCTTTCGGGTGGCGAGAAGGCTCGTCTCGCGCTCGCCAAGATGCTCGTGGCGCCAGACCCGCTGCTCTGCCTGGANGAGCCGACCAACCATCTTGACATCGACTCCGTCGACGTCCTGGAGGAGGCGCTCACGAAGTTCCCGGGGACGATCGTCCTCATCAGCCACGACGAGCACCTCGTGCGCGTCCTGGCCAACAAGGTCGTGGACGTCCGTGACCACAAGGTGACCGTCTATGACGGGGACTATGACTACTACCTCTTCAAGCGCGCGGAGCTCGAGGCGAAGGGCACCGAGGATCCTGGTGCCGTCGAGCAGTCGACGGTCGTGTCCCCTGCCTCCCCGGAAGATGACGCCCAGTCTGCGGGTCGCAACGTCAAGACGCGCGAGCAACGGCGCGTCGAGGCCGACGAGCGAAACCGTCGCAACAAGGCGCTCAGAAAGACACGCGAGAGGTTGAAGCAGGTCGAGGCCGCACTCGAGCCCGCCCACAGGCGCCATGACGAGCTCATGACGCTGATGGCCGACGAGAGCCTCTACAACGACAGCGACAAGTTCAACCAGTGCCTCACGGAATACAATGCGCTCGCGAGAAAGATTCCTGCGCTCGAGCAGGAATGGCTCGAGTTGTCAGAGAAGATCGAGGAGGGAGCCGATGAGTAGCAGGGGAAGTGCCGACACCCTGGTCGTCAGGATCCTCGGACTTGTCGCCATCGTCCTTCGTGTCGCGGGTATCCTCATCGCGGTCCTCGTCGTGGCAAACGTCTTTGCGTCGGGCGCCATACGTATGGTGCTACTTGACGTCAACGGATTCATGTCGGGCATCATACCAGGGTTCCTGCGTGGGCTCTTCGTCTTCCAGACGCCCTTTGACGGGGCGTTTCGCGGTGACTTCGCCATCCTTGCTATGATGTGTCTTGTCGCCGACTGGGTCTTCTGCCGGATCGCTTCCTCGCTGCGCTGACGCTGCGAGAGGGGAGTGCCACGTGCTTGCTTCGTTCTCGACCGGACAGATCATCCGCATCGTCATCTCGGTCGTTCTCGTCATGTTCTCCGCCATCCTGCACGAGGTCGCCCATGGCTGGGCGGCCTATAGGCTCGGTGACCCGACGGCCAAGGAGGCGGGCAGGCTCACGCTCAATCCCGCGGCCCATCTGGACGGCTTTGGGTCGATCGTCCTTCCGCTGCTCATGGGCCTCATGGGCGGACCCATCTTCGCCTACGCCAAGCCCGTGCCCTACAACCCCAATCGTCTGCGCAAACCCCGCCGCGACGAGGTCCTCGTCGCGCTTGCCGGCCCGGCGGCCAACCTCCTCCAGGCGCTCCTGGGAACCGCCCTCCTCTACGTCTTCTACCACGGGTACGTGGGACTCGTTCAGAGCGGTGTCGTGATCTCGACCGACGTCGTCGGGTGGATCGTCCTCATCCTCGAGTCGTACGTCTACGTGAACCTCGTGCTCATGTTCTTCAACCTCATCCCGCTGCCACCGCTCGACGGCTCCAAGGTCATCTTCCTCTTCCTCTCGGGGAGCGCGCGTCGGACCTACTACACGATCCAGCGCTACGCGATGCCCATCCTGCTCGTCTGCATGTACGTGCTGCCGTACTACTTTGCCGTCAATCCTCTCGGCGCCTATCTCAACGCCACCGCAGGCGCCCTTTACGACCTGCTCATCGCGGTGATCTAGGCATGTCCTACCGCGTTCGCACGCAGGCGTACTCCGGACCCTTCGACCTGCTCCTGCAGCTCGTGAGCCGCCAGAAGGTCGCCATCGGGTCCATCTCCATCTCCGACGTCACCGAGCAGTACCTCGCAGAGGTCAGTCGGATGGGTGACCTCGACCTCGACGTGGCGAGCGACTTCGTGCTCGTGGCCTCGACGCTTTTGGAGATGAAGGCCGCGGCGCTCGTGCCGGACACGTCGGTTCGCGTCGTCGACACGGACGTCGGGGATGACGGGGACCTCGAGGGGCTCTCTCCCGACGAGGCGCGTGAGGTCCTCATCGCAAGGCTTGTCGCCTACAAGCAGTTCAGGAACGCGGGCACCGCGCTGGCCGCGAGGGCCGAGGCCGAGAGTCGCATGCTCCCTCGTACCGTCGGCGCCGATCCGGAGTTTCTTGACCTCATGCCTGACTATCTCGAGGGCATCTCGCTGAGGAGCCTTGCCGTGATCTGCGCAGACATCGACAGCCGTCGCGAGACCCTGCTCCTCGAGGCCGAGCACATCGCCCCTCGGAGACTGCCGGTCGCGCTCACCGTGGCCTCGGTCGATCGTCTGGCGCGTACGCGCGGCCGCGTCACCTTCTCCGAGCTTCTCGACGGCCACTCCGAGCCCGAGCTCGTGGTTGCCAACTTCCTTGCCATACTCGAGCTGTTCAAGCGTGGGATGGTGACGGTAAGGCAGGCCGAGACCTTCGGTGAGATCGAGATAGACCACATAGACGGAGCGGAGCCGTACAGACTGGACGAGTCCGTCCTCTCGGAGATCGACGCCGAAGACGTCGACGACGCACTCATTGCCACCATCGAGACGGACGAGAGGGAGAACTAGTGGAAGACCTCGAACATCTGGAATCAGGCTCGCTCAAGGGNATGCTCGAGGCGCTGCTCCTCGTCTCCGACGACTCCGTCTCCGCGACTGACTTTGCGAAGGTCCTCGGCGTGGCGCCAGGTGAGGTGGCNTCTGCGTTGGCCGAGCTCTCGGCCGAGTATGCGGACGCCAACCGAGGCTTNCAGCTTCGCGAGGTGGCCGGAGGCTGGCGNCTCTTCACGCANCCCGCCTACCATGACCAGGTCTCCGGCTTCGTGCTTTCGTGGGACACCAGGAAGCTCTCGCAGGCGGCCCTCGAGACGCTCGCCGTGGTCGCCTACCACCAGCCTGTCACGCGCGAAGGCGTGCGAGCCATCCGCGGCGTCAACTCCGAGGGCGTCATCAGCTCCCTCATCGAGAAGGGCCTCGTGCGCGAGATGGGTCACGAGGCCGATCGCGGTCAGGCGATTCTCTATGGCACCACGCGTCACTTCCTCGAGCGCTTCGGACTTCGGTCCCTACGTGACCTGCCACCCTGGAGGACTTTGCCCCCGACGAGGAGTCGAGATGCTTCATTCGCGAGCGGCTCTCCGGTCGGACGATCTCGAGCACGCTCGAGGAGACGGCGGCCGACATGGACGACGAGCGCGAGCTTCTCGAGGACGACTACGATGACGCCGAGCTGGACCCCGCAGCAGATGGCGGCACCGATGAGTGAGGATGAGACGATCTATCCCATGCGGCTCCAACGCTTCCTCGCCCGAGCGGGGGTGGCGAGCAGACGTGGTTCCGAGCGGCTCATGAGTGCCGGTCGCGTCCGTGTGAACGGGGAGGTCGTGACCGAGCTTGGTAGCAAGGTCGACCCGCTCGCCGACGTGGTGACCGTCGACGGCAGAGTCTGCACCATTGCCGAGAGCCCGACCTACCTCATGCTCTACAAGCCCATCGGCTACCTCACCACCATGAGCGATCCCATCGGGAGGCCCTGCGTGGCCGAGCTCGTCCCCACGGACGAGCATCCCGGACTCTTTCCCGTGGGAAGGCTCGACTCCGACACGACGGGCCTTTTGCTCTTCACCACCAATGGTGACCTGGGGCAGGAGCTCCTCCACCCGTCACATCACGTCGACAAGCACTATGTGGCGCTCGTCTCGGGCACGCCAAGCGCGCATGACCTCGAGAGGCTGCGGCGTGGCGTCCAGCTTGAGGATGGCGTGGCCTCGCCTGCCGGAGCGGAGCTCCTGGACGATGCCGACGCGCTCTTCTCGGTGGTCGCACCCCGAGGTGTCGGGAGAACGGGCGGCGGGGAGCCCAACGCCGTGGTCGGGATCACCATCCACGAGGGCAGGAAGCACCAGGTCAAGAAGATGATGCAGGCCGTGGGGCACAAGGTGCTCCGTCTTCATCGCGACGTCTTCGGGCCCCTCGTGCTCTCTGGCATCGGCGAAGGGGAGTGGAGGCCGCTCGACCCTCGTGAGACGACGCTCCTCGAAAAGATCGCCGCTGACAGGAAGGATGCTGAGTAGTGGACTTTTCCATCCGTCAGAGAGTGCTTCTCATGAGACACCCCGAGACTCCCGCGAACACCGAGCGCTTCTTCTCGGGCAGGAGGGACGTGCCCCTCACCGAACGGGGTCGGGTGGAGCAGGCGCGCGGCGTGGATGCGCTCGTGGCCTTCCGACCGGAGCGCATCTGGTGCTCTCCTCTCTCTCGCTGTCATGACCTCGCCATGCGAGCCGCGAGCATGCTGGGAGTTCCCTGCGAGGATCGCGACGAGCTCGTGGAGTTTGACTTCGGCACGCTCGAGGGCACCAGGTTCGCGGACGCGGGCACGTCGGGATACCCCTTCCCGTGGCCGCTCGACGAGGACGGGCACTCGATGCCCGCACCACAGGCAGAGTCGTTCGAGGACGTCGCCGCTCGCGTGGACTCCCTCCAGGAGGAGATCCTCGGACTCACCGGACGCACGGCGTGCGTGAGCCACGGCGGACTCCTTCGCATGTTCCTCGCACGCGCCTATGAGATTCCCTTCGATCGCTTCTGGGACGTGCACCTCCTCAACGTGCACTCGCTCTTCTTCACAAGCACGGGGCGTGAGCTGCAGCTCGGTGGCTTCAACCTCTCGCCCGAGGAGGTCATCGAGCGGTGCACCAAGGCAAACGCCTACGATATGCGCAACATCTGGGGCGCATCCGGGAAGGACTAGCATGATCGTCGCAATCGACGGGCCCGCGGGGTCCGGTAAGTCCACCGTCGCTCGCGCGGTCGCCGAGAGGTGCCATCTCACCTACCTCGACACGGGGGCGATGTATCGTTCCGTGGCTGCGGAATGCCTCCATCGAGGCATCGACCCCGAGGACGGCGTGCGCGCGGCAGAGGTCGCACGCACCTGTACCATCTCGTTCGGGACCGATGGCACACGACAGACCGTCTCGGTGGACGGACGGGACGTCACGGATGAGATACGCACGCCCGAGATCGACCTCGCGGTCTCTCCCGTCTCGGCCGTCCCCGCGGTGCGCGAGGCCATGGTGGCCCTCCAACGCAAGGTCGGCGAGGCCGGGGGCGTCGTTGCCGAAGGCCGCGACATCGGCACGGTCGTCTTTCCGAACGCGGAGGTGAAGGTCTTCCTCACCGCCGACGCGTCTGCCCGCGCGCACCGCCGGGCGGTGCAGCGGGAGGGCGGCGACGCGGCCAAGGACGCCACGGCCGTAGCCGACGTCGCCGAGGAGCAGTCCATCCTCGAGGACCTCAGGCGGCGCGACGAGTACGACTCGAACCGCGCCGCCTCCCCCCTCAGACCGGCCGACGACGCCGTGCGCATCGATTCGTCCTCCCTTGCGGTGGAGGAGGTCGTGGCGAGGATCGTCTCGCTCAGCCCCGAGCTCGAGAGGATGTCGGGCATCCCGTCTCGTCGCGAGAAGACCTCCCAGAAAACGACCGCCGATCAAACCGAGACGGGACGCGAGCGTGATTCGAAGCCCGGAGGGAAGCTGCGCGCATTCAGAGGCAACTCCTTCGACGACTACTACGACAGCGCCCTGGCAGACCATCCGCTACCTGCGCGCATGTTCATGGGCTTCGTGGTATGGGTGCTCATCGTCGTGAGCAAGATCATCTGGCCCTGGAAGATCGAGGATGCCGAGAAGCTCCTGACGGCCGGCGACGGCCGTGGTCGTGTGCTGATCATGAACCACACCTCGATGCTCGATCCGGTGATCGTGGTGCCGTACCTCTGGATTCACGGCATCAGGATTCGTACCATCTACAAGAGCGAGTTCGACAAGGTCAAGATTGCCACATGGTTCTTCTCCCGCGTAGGGGCATTTCCCGTGGAGCGCGGATCCGCAGATATGAAGGCAGTGCGACGTGCGCGGGCGTCGCTTCTGCGGGGGGAGTGGATCCTCATCTACCCCGAGGGAACCCGCGTGAAGAGCGACGACGAGCCCGTGGTCGTCCACGGAGGCTTTGCGCTCATGGCACACATGGGCAAGGCGAGCGTTCAGCCGCTCGCCATCGTCGGCGCGCGCGACATCACGAGGCGCGGTGGGCACCTTCACAGACCAGGTCGCGTCTTTCTCAGGACCGGAGACCCCATCGAGTTCTCCGACCTTGACGCCAAGGGCAAGAAGGCACAGATCGCGGCCATGGAGCGCATTGCGATGGATCGCGTGTACGCCCTGCGCGCCGAGCTGCGTGCGGAACATCCCGGAAAGATGTAGGAACACATGCCACGGATTCTCACTGCAGACGAGGCTGGTGCCTGCTATGGCGTGGAACGCGCGCTCGCTATGGCCGAAGAGGCCGTCTCGAATGCCGAGGGGCCTGTCCATACGCTCGGTCCCCTCATCCACAACCCACGGGTCGTCGCCGATCTCGAGAGCGCTGGCATAACCGTGGTGAGAACGCCCGCCGAGGCCGCNGGGGAGACGCTGCTCCTCCGTACGCATGGCGTCACTCCCGAGGTGGAGCGCGAGGCCCGCGAGGTGTGTCGACACGTGCTTGACGCGACCTGCCCCTTTGTCAAGAAGGTCCACGTGGCCGCCGAGAGGCTCTCTCGCGAGGGCTATCAGGTCGTCGTGGTGGGGGAGGCGGGACACCCCGAGGTCGAGGCGACGGTCGCGCACGCCGCCGGCGCCGTGGTGGTCGACTCCGCTGCCGAGGCCCGCTCGCTCGGACTTCACGGCAAGGTCGGCGTCGTCGTCCAGACCACGCAGTCGCACGCCCGGCTCATGGAGGTCGTGGGCGAGCTTCTCGCCTGCGCCGACGAGGTACGCGTTTTCGACACCATCTGCGAGGCGACGTCCGGTCACCAGCGGGCCTGCGACGAGCTCGCGCGTACGGTGGACGTCATGGTCGTGATCGGCGGCAGGAACTCCGCGAACACGACGCGTCTTGCCGAAATCGCCGCAAAGAGCTGCCCGAGCACGCATCATGTGGAATGCGCCGACGAGCTCGACCCCGCCTGGTTCGTCGGTGCGCGAGCCATCGGCATCACGGCAGGCGCCTCGACACCTGCGTCGCAGATTGCGGCCGCTCGCTCGACGATCACGAGAATGGTCGGCGAGGAGTAGCCATGGCAGAGCAGCGAGCCGACTACGCAAGCTCGAGACCGCAGGCGACAGGTGCCTGGGTTGCGCGCGTGGAGAAGGAGGGCCCAGCCTGGGAGGCGGGCATCGAGCCGGGCATGCGCATCGACTCGGTGAACGGTCACGTTCTGCGCGACATCATCGACTGGCGCTGGGAGGCCGACGGGGCGAGCTGTGACCTCCTGGTCTTTGACCCTACGGACGGCGGTACCTATCCTTGCACCCTCGAGCGGGAGTCCGGGGAGGACTGGGGCCTCGACTTTACCGACGTGCTCTTCGACGGCATTCGCACCTGCGTGAACGCCTGCCAGTTCTGTTTCATGAGCATGCTGCCCGAGGACATGCGTCCTTCGCTCACGCTCCGAGACGACGACTACCGGCTCTCCTTCCTCCAGGGAAACTTCGTCACGCTCACGAACCTCACCGACGATGACGTCGAACGCATCATCGCCTGCAGCCTCGAACCCATGAACGTCTCGATTCACGCCATCAGCCCCGAGGTGCGCCGTTCGCTCATCGGTCGCAACGCGCAGCGAGGGGTGGACGTGCTCGAACGACTCTGTGAGGCAGGAATCGAGATCCATGGCCAGGTCGTGCTGTGCCCGGGAATCAACGACGGTGAGGAGCTCGTGCGCACGCTCGACTGGGTCGAGGCCCACCCCCAGGTGACCTCGCTCGCCATCGTGCCGCTCGGGTACACCAAGCACTCGAGGCGATTCACGAGGTCCTTCTCGGACGACGTCGAGGCATCGCGCGCCGTGATCGAGCTCATCGCCCCCTACCAGGTCCGCGCCCGAAGGCGTTGGGGCCAGACGCGCTTCCAGCTCTCCGACGAGTTCTACGTCGACGCCCGCGCGAGCGTTCCTCCCGCCGAGACCTACGACGGATACCCCCAGTTCTATGACGGCATCGGCATGCTCCGCAGCTTCCTCGACGACGTCTCGCGCCTGCGCGAGCGCCGACCCGATGACATCGCCTCGGTGGGGAGGGGCCTTGCCGTCAGGGGGCTTCGGGCGGTCCTCGTCTGCGGCGAGGCTGCCCGCGAGACGCTCGACGTGCTCTGTGGCTGCTGGGAGGACGGGGTCATCTCGACGCATGCCATCAGAAACGACTTCTTCGGCGGCGACGTGAACGTGACCGGTCTCATCGTGGCGGAGGACCTTCTCGCGCAGCTCCCGGAGGACCTCTCGGACACGATCGTGGTGCTTCCCGAGACGATGTTCAACTTTGACCACCTCACCCTCGACGGCGTGACCGAGACCGACCTCGCCCAGGGACTCGGGAGCCGTGGGGCTACCGTCATCGTCACGCAGACGAGCCCCGACGAGCTTGTGGACGCCTTGGTTGATGCCGTCGCGGGATAGGTCGCGACCTCTGCTCGTGGTAGACTCTTTGAAGAATACGCAGCAGGGGGAGATCATGACCAAACCTATCGTCGCCATCATCGGCAGGCCGAACGTCGGCAAGTCCACGCTGGTCAACCGCATCGCCGAGAAGCGCGACGCCATCGTCCACGAGTCGCGCGGAGTCACGCGCGACCGCTCGTACCACGACTCCGACTGGAACGGACGCGAGTTCACGCTCGTCGACACCGGTGGCATCGAGTCGATCAAGTCTAAGGACGTGTTCGCGCCGCGCATCCGCGAGCAGGCACTTCTCGCGTGCGACGAGGCGGACGTGGTCGTCTTCGTCGTCGATGGCTCGGTGGGCATCACCGAGGAGGACGAGGAGGTGGCCCGCATCGTCCGTAAGACCGACAAGCCGGCCTTCCTCGTCGTCAACAAGAAGGACGACCCTGACACGGACGCCGAGGGCCTCTGGGACTACTACGCCCTCGGCGTCGGCGAGCCCATGCCCATCTCGGCCATGCACGGCCATGGCACCGGAGACCTCCTCGACAGGATCGTCGCCTGCTTTCCCGAGGAGGACGAGCCCGAGCCCGAGGATGACTATCTCAGCCTGGCCATAATCGGCAGGCCCAACGTCGGCAAGTCCTCGCTCGCGAACCGACTCGCGAACCGCAAGCGTTCCATCGTGTCGGACGTGGCCGGCACGACGCGCGATGCCGTCGACACGATGATCGCCTGGCGGGACCAGACCATACGGCTCGTGGACACCGCAGGCATCCGCAAGAAGAACCTCGTGCACGAGGACGTCGAGTACTACAGCCTCGTGAGGGGCCTGCAGGCCATGGACCGCTCCGACGTGTGCCTCCTCGTGGTCGACGCCACGGCAGGCGTCACCGAGCAGGACCAGAAGCTGGCCAACATGGCCGTCGACCGCGGGTGCGGTCTCGTGCTCCTGCTCAACAAGTGGGACCTCATCGACTCAGAGCAGATGCGCAACGAGGTCATGGAGTCCATCGACAAGCGCATGGCCTTCGCCTCCTGGGTTCCCTACATCAACATATCGGCCCTCACGGGCAGGGCGGTGGACAAGGTCCTCGACTCCGCGATCTCCGTCGCCGCCCACCGCGCGATCCAGCTTCGCACCTCCGAGCTCAACGACATGCTCGCGCAGATCCGCGAGGCCGGTCACACCGTAAGCTACAAGGGTCGTCGCCTCAAGATCCAGTACGCGACGCAGACGGGTTCCAAGCCGCCCGTGATCTCCTTCTGGTGCAATGCCCCCGACCTTGTCGACGACAACTTCGAGCGGTTCATGGAGAATCGCATCAGGGATCGCTTCGACCTCACGGGCACGCCGATCAGGCTCAAGTTCCGCAGGAAGGTGGAGACCGAACAGTGACACCACTCGTGTCGATGACCGTGGTCTTCTTCGCGGGCGCCTACCTCGTCTGCGCCATACCCTTCGGACTCATCATCGCCAAGAGCGAAGGTCACGTCGACGTTCGCAGGGTCGGCTCGGGCAACATCGGCACCACCAACGTGGCGCGGTCCGTGGGGAAGCGGGCGGCGGTGCTCACGCTCCTCTGCGACCTTGGCAAGGGGCTCGCCTGCATGCTGGTCGCACGCTACGCCATCGCGGCCATCGCCCTCTCCGCGGATGTCTCCGCGCTCGACCACACCACGCTCTTCGGCACGTCGATGTCCGTCATCTATCTGGGCTGCGTGCTCGGGCACGTGTTCTCCCCCTATCTCAGGTTTCACGGCGGCAAGGGGATAGCCGTGGGGTTCGGTGCCGCCCTCGGTCTCTGGTGGCCGGTGGCGGTCGGACTCCTCGTCGTGTTCCTCCTGTTCGCCGTCCCAACGCGCTACGTCTCGCTCGGGTCCGTCTGTGCTGCGGCCTCGCTGCCCCTGTGGTGTCTCGCCTTCGGCTTTCCGCCCGTATCGGTGGTCCCTGTCGTCGCCGTCGCCGTCGTGGTCATATGGGCCCACCGCTCCAACATCCGCAAGCTCGTCAACCACGACGAGCGCAGGTTCTCGATTCACCACGAGGAAGAGGGAGGTCCACGATGAGCAAGGTCGCCGTCATCGGCTCCGGCTCCTGGGGTACCGCCATGACGGGGCTCGTCGCCCCGAGCGTCGACGAGGTCGCACAGTGGGCGCTCGAGCCGGACATCGTCGAATCCGTGAACTCCAGGCACCACAATGCGCGCTACCTCATCGACTACGAGATGGCTCCCAACGTACGCGCCACCTCGTCCATGGAAGATGCCGTCTCTGGTGCGGACGCCGTCATACTTGCCTCACCCTCGGGATTCCTTCGCAGGGTCTGCCACCAGCTTGCGCCCTTCCTCGGACCCACGGTGCCCGTGCTCGTGCTTTCGAAGGGCATCGAGCTTGGTACCCACAACCTCATGCATCAGGTGGCCTCCGAGGAGCTCGGTGGCCCAGGCAGGGTCGCGGCGCTCTCTGGTCCCAACCACGCCGAGGAGATCTGCCTTCGCAAGATCTCGGCCGCCGTCGTGGCCTCGGAGGACCATCGCGCCTCCGAGTACTTCCAGAGCCTCCTCGTGTGCCCGAGCTTTCGCGTCTACGTGAGCGACGACATCTGCGGCATCGAGACCTGTGCCGCGGTCAAGAACGTCGTCGCGATCGCGTGCGGCATAGCCGTGGGACTGGGGGCTGGTGACAACACGCTCGCCGTCCTCATGACGCGCGGCATAGCCGAGATCGGCCGCGTGGTCTCGGCCCTCGGCGGCGACCCCATGACCTGCATGGGCCTTGCCGGAATGGGCGACCTCGTGGTCACCTGCACCTCCGCGCACTCGCGCAACCGCACCTTCGGCGAGGCCTTCGCCCACGGGGAGACGCTCGATCGGTACGAGGGTCGTACGCGCATGATCGTCGAGGGTGCCCGTGCCTGCCAGAGCGTGTGGGAGCTCGCCCAGGAGAAGGGCATCGAGACCCCCATCACGAGGGCGGTCTATGAGCTTCTCTACGAGGGACTTCCCCTTCAGGACGCCGTGGACGGGCTCCTCGGTCGCGTTCCGAACAAGGAGTTCTATGGCATGTCGGAACAGCAGTAGAAGGGAACCATCGTGTTGGAAGACGTAAGAATCGCACCTTCCATCCTCTCCGCGGACTTCATGAGCCTGGGAGACGAGATAGCAAGCATCGCCGACGCCGACTACGTTCACTACGACGTCATGGACGGCCAGTTCGTGCCCAACATCTCCTATGGCCCCGACATCCTTGCCGCCGCCACGAAGGCGAGCAAGCTGCCGTTTGACGTGCATCTCATGGTCACCAATCCCGATGACGTGGCCGAGCGCTACATCGATGCGGGTGCGGCCATGGTCAGCTTCCATCTCGAGGCCACGAACCACGCCAACAGGCTTGCAAACCTCATCAGAAGCCGCGGCGCCAGACCCGCGATCGCCATCAACCCCGCCACGCCCGTCTCGGCGCTCGACGCGATCATCGAGGACGTGGACATGGTGGTCGTCATGAGTGTGAACCCTGGCTTTGGTGGGCAGTCGTTCATCAGAGGTACCTTCGACAAGCTGCGTAAACTCCAGGCGCTCTGCCTCGAGCATCACGTGTGCCCCCTCGTCGAGGTGGATGGTGGCGTCTCGACGCGAAATGCCGAGCAGGTCGTGGCTGCAGGAGCAAACGTACTCGTGGCCGGCAGCGCCGTCTTCAACCAACACGACCGTGCGAGGGCAATTGACGAGCTGAGACAGGCCGGCACACGCGGTCTTTCGGAGAGAGCTTAGGAATCATCGTGTCCAATCAGAAAATCGCATACCTCGACTACGCCGCGAGCGCA
>JGI20225J20221_1001437_pt1 | contig 24480 bp, 17 predicted proteins | sample BioMet4_FD_20221 | JGI IMG/M metagenome (IMG submission 20221)
CACCACCGACGCCGCGGGGCACGGGACGGCAGGCGGGCTCTCCCAGGGAAGCTACTGGGCCCGCGAGACCACGCCCGCGAGCAACTACGCCCTGTCGACCGACGCCGTCGCCTTCCAGGTGACGGGAGGCAGGACGACCCAGATCGCCGCCGAGGACGCACCGCAGGTGTGCGACCTGGGCGTCGTCCTCGCCAAGCTCGACGCAGAGACGGGGAAGGCGTCCGCCCTGGGCGCGGGCACGCTCGCCGGTGCCACCTTCGAGGTCAGCTACTACGACGGCCTCTACGATGCCGGGAGCCTTCCCGCGAAGGCGACGCGCACCTGGACCGTGACCACCGGGGCCGACGGCACGGCAGACCTCTCGGCCGCCATGGGTGACGCTCTCTACCACGACACGGCCGGCAGGGTCTGCGTCCCGGTGGGAACCATCACCGTCCGCGAGGCGTCGGCTCCCGAGGGCTACCTCGCGGCCAGCACGACCAACATCGTCCACGTGAGCGCGGCCGGAACGTCCGAGGTCATCTCGACCTACGTGGCGCCAACGGTCGCGGAGCAGGTCAAGCGCGGGGACCTCCGCCTCGTCAAGGTCCGTGAGGGGAACATGGAGCGCCTCGCGGGCGTGCCCTTCCTCGTCACGTCCAAGACCACCGGCGAGTCCCACGTCATCGTGACCGACGCCAACGGCGAGGCCAACNCCTCGTCCTCCTGGGTATCCCACACGGCCGACACCGACGCCAACGACGCCGTCGCGTCCGGTGGTGCCATCTCGGCAGGTGCCGGGACGTGGTTCTCGGGGAGCGCGTCTACAACCACGAAGGCGGACGACTCCAAGGGAGCCCTTCCCTATGACACCTACACCGTGAGCGAGCTCCGCTGCAAGGCGAACGAGGGGCTCGACCTCGTGAGCTTCGACGTCACGGTCACGCGGGACGCCACCTGCGTCGACTGCGGCACCGTCGCCGACGCCGAAGGCCCCGCGATCGCGACCACGCTCACCGGCGAGGGCGGCGAGCACATGGCCCTCGCCACGGGTGCGACCACGCTCACGGACACGGTCGCCTACGAGAACCTCACCGCCGGCAGCACGTACGAGCTCACCGGCACCCTCATGGACCGCGGGACCGGCAGGGCCGTGACCGACGCGGAGGGGCATGCCGTCACGGCGACCACCACGTTCACACCAGCCCTCTCCTCGGGCAGCGCCACCGTGACCTTCGAGCTCGACGCCAGCACCCTCGCGGGCCGCTCCGTCGTGGCCTTCGAGTCGCTCTCGCTCGGCGGCCACGTCGTGGCCACGCACGAGGACATCAATGACGACTGGCAGACCGTCTCGTTCCCGAGGGTCGGCACCACGGCGACCGACGCGGCCGACGGCAACCATGAGGTCGGGGCGTCGGCCTCGGCGAGCATCGTCGACACGGTCGAGTACTCCGGTCTCGTTCCGGGACTCGAGTACGAGACCACGGGCACGCTCGTCGACCGCGAGACGGGAGAGCCCGTGACCGGTGCCGACGGCACCAAGGTGGAGGCCTCCGCCACGTTCACGCCTGAAGCCACCGAGGGCACCGTCGAGGTCACGTTCGTCTTCGATGCCTCGGCGCTCGCTGGCCACGACGTGGTCGCCTTCGAGACCGTCACGCACGAGGGCCGCGTCGTGGCCACCCATGCCGACATCTCCGACGAGGGACAGACGGTGTCCGTCACCGAGGTCCCTGCGACGACGTCCCCCGCGGCCGCGGGGGGCACCCTCCCGCAGACCGGCGAGGCTGCCTCTCCCTTCTTACCGCTCGTGGGCGCGGGCGTCCTCGTCGCAGGCATCGCCTGGTGGCTGCGCCGGCGTGGGGTGGGCGCCGTCTCCCATGGTGACGGCGATGAGTAATCCATACGTCCCGCTGGCCTGGTTCTTCGCAGGTCAGTCTATAGCCTGCGTGTGGCTCCTCGCCTACGCATGCTGCAGGGCAGCTGCTTTTGCGGATGGTCCGGAGAGAAAGTGATGACAAGAGAGGGGTGGGCAGCGCCATACCCACCTCCTCTCCCCATTGGAAAACGCGCGGAGGGACGGGCATGCCGAAGGACAGGCAGAAGGCGGACGACGCCATCGCAAAGAGCCGTGCGGAGATCGTCTCGCAGATAACGCAGGCCATGGAGAGGGATGGGCTCGCTTGGGCGGCAGAGTGGAAGGGGTGCTGGTCACCGGTGAACCCGACCACGGGCAGGCGGTACCGCGGCATCAACCGCCTCGCGCTGGCCGCCGCCATGCGCCGCGAGGGGTTCGAGGACCCCCGCTGGTGCACGTTCAACCAGATGAGGGACGCGGGCTGGCACGTCGGGAGGGGCGTGCACGCGACGGGTGCCATCGAGTTCTGGAGCTGGTACGTGCCCACAAAGGCATTCGGAGGGGACCGCGTGGTCACCCTGGAGAGGGCGGAGCGGCTCGTGCGCGACGGCAGGCTGCCCGCGGAGGCCCTCGAGGGCGCGTTCCTGGCAGGCAGGCTCTCCCACGTCTTCAACGGCTCCCAGATCGTGGGGATGGAACCGTTCGACGCGAGCGCCCACGCCCCCGCGGAGCCCGAGGTGGAGCGCATTGCCGACGAGCTCATCGCGTCGTCGAGGTGCCCCGTCGTGGAGGAGGCGACCGACCGAGCCTTCTACCGCCCCTCCGAGGACAGGATCCACCTGCCACGACGCGAGCAGTTCATGACCATAGACGGGTTCGTCCGGACGGTCCTGCACGAGATGTGCCACTCAACCGCGCGTGCGGTGGAAAGGGACGTGGAGAGGACCCCCGAGGGGTATGCCAAGGAGGAGCTCGTGGCCGAGCTGGGCAGCGTCTTCGCTGCCGCGGACGCCGGGCTCGACATGGGGAGGTTCGCCGACGCCGACATGGGACAGACCTACCTGGACAACCACGCCGCCTACCTCAGGAGCTGGCTCGGGGCAATCAAGGATGACCCAGCTGCATTGGCGCGGGCCGCGACATCCGCGAGCAAGGCCGCGGACTACATGACGGACAGGCACGAGAGGCTGGTCGAGGAGCGAGATTGCGTACGAGGACCGCAGGGCAAAGACCATAGTCTACAGGTTGATTCACGGTCTCTTAGTGAGAGGCGTCTGTCTGCGATGGCTGTTGCTGAGGCGATGTTGAGTGGTGAGAGGCTTTCGATTCGAGAAGCCGTGAAGCCCACGATGTCTCACTGACGATTGGCGGTCAGAACCCCATGTGGCGAGGAGTGACAAATCATTGACGATGAGAACGAATCTGTGCATGACCCAGGTCACGTTATTACACTGCAGCCTGGCAATGGGCTGAGGCGAATTGCGTTCGAGTAACGCCGGTAGCTTCCATCGCGGGTCAAGGTATAGCCAAATTGGCATTGAGACATAGAAGAAACGTACAGTGCAAAGAATCATAAGGGTTCGAGGACCCCTTCTATGAGGTACTCGTACAAAGTGGTACAACGATGAATGGAAGTGCCTCCATCCAACTTCATCTCCCTGATTTTGTAGTCGTTCTTACATTCCCAGTATTGTCGGAAAAGTACATCCTGATCATGCGGGGAGAAAGTTGGATAGTCTGAGTATTCGAGGAAGCCTATATAGTTCGTATTCGCTTTCACAACCTTCGTTACTCCCGCAAGAGGTTCAGATAGGTTCAATCGGAACCCTTGTACGGAGCTTAAGTCCCACTTGTGCCCGTCAGCTCGCTTCTCACAGTCTTCCATGCATCCGAAGGCATAGAGGCAAGAGAATCGTGAGGGATACCTCTTGAAATACGCCTTGCGAGCAATTTCAAGGCTATACTCCAGACCATACCGATTGGCTATCAACCTTTCGAACGGAGAAACACTAAGCGAGTCGTGACTGGGGTTTGGGATAAATGGCAGGTAGTCAACATCGCCTTGCAAGAACTTGTTTCTGTAGTCACCGCTCGTCGTGAGAGCCATGGCCATCCCGTTGGAGACGAGCCTGCCTCGGCTGAGGTCAAAGTTGTGTCGAGTGATTGCATTCCAAGGCCATTCCGAGCCTCTACCAAGAAAGACATAGAACTGGTCAGGGAGAGACTCCCCTGTATTCATGGTCTTCATCATGTTGGACCAGCTTTCTTTTGGCCTTAACACTTTATTGGATGCTGCATCAAACAAAGTAAAAAACTGGTAAACCCCCAACAATACTGACATTGTGACCGTATAAGAGAGATTCCTATTCCTATTGGCATTTGGACTTGCGATCAAGGAAAGTGGGCACCCCTCACATCGCGAAGCGGAACACCATCCGGAACACCCAGCGCATGATCCGCAGGGCGATCAGGACCACTTGCACCAGCGCCCTTCCCAGAACCTTCAGGAACCTCATCATCGTCTCCTCCGTCTTCGACCCCAGGACATCTCAGATGATAGCGACGATGTCGGACAGAAATTCGTAGCTCGCCCTCGTCATGCCGATCATGCCGCAGACCTCGTCCTCGCCGTCCCTCGTGCCGACGAGCTCTGGGTGCGCCTGGCAGGCGAGGTCATGGAGCCAGACGGCGAGCTGCGCGGTCGAGCCGCCTCCGGGGTGCCATATGGCACCGAGGGCCCTCAGGCGTCCGACGTCCGCGAGGTCGGGCCCGACGCGCGACCACCTCACGGTGCCGTCGACGGCCACGGACAGCACCCGCGGGGCCTCCTCGCAGGATACGAGCAGGAACGACCATCCCCGGCGCCTCCTCGCCATGGCGCCGTCCCCCACGTCGCGCACGTCGTAGCAGTCGGCGCTGAGGACCAGGGACCCGTCCTCGCAAAACGCGAGGGCGAGGTCCGCGAGCATGCTCTTCGCGGCGAACGGCTCGGCCCTCGTGAACCGGTCCGTGTCGAACGACTCGAGCCTGCCGTCCGCGTACGAGACGTCCACCCTCATCTGTCCCAGCCCCTCCCGTCGCGACGTGGGCCCCTCACGGGCGCGCGACCGGTCGGCCCTGCCTGGTCCTGCCTGCGGGGGATGTTGTCCGTGCCATTGGCGTGGGTGCCGCCGGTGCTGTCGTCATGGCTCTCGTGCTCGGGGAGGAGCCGCCTTTCGCTCGCATGGTCGCGTGCCTGCGAGATCCTGTCGGCCGTCTTCTCGTCGCCCCTCGACCTGGCCCTCCCCACGGCCAGGTCGAGTCCGTCGAGGGACATGGCCCGGACCTCCCGGGCCGTTCCCACCATGGAGGCGAGGCGGCGGAGCTCGGCCAGGTCGTGCACCTCCATGGCATCTCGGGCAATCTCGGTGATGCGTTCTCGGGACTGCTCTGGCAGTCGCGCCCTTCGTGGGCTCGCGAGCTCGCGGGTGACGTGTGCCTTCCGGTAGTCGGTGCCGAGCCTCGTGCCGCTCACCTGCCGCGAGGGCTGGTCGACGAGCGAGTACGTCCAGTCGGTGCCGTCCCTGCGCTCCCTCGTCGTGACCCCCATGGAGGAGAGGATGCGCCTGAGGTCCTCCGGGTCCCGTGCGACTCCACGTGCGACGTCGACCCTCGCGCGGATGTCGGCGACCCAGGAGTAGCCGCCCCTCCCCGCCACCTCGGACTCCTCGCGCCCGACGTGGACCCTCTGGTAGTCCGTGCGCGAACCCGCCCCTCGTGTGTCGGGATGCTCCGTATCGATTCTGCCGTCGAAGTGGGAGAGGCCCATCTCGCGCGAGATCGCCTGGAGCAGTCCGTTGAGGGCGCCGGGGTCGGGGTCCTGCAGGCGCCTGCCCGTTCTCAGGTTGGTGTTGTTCACGATGACGTGGGCGTGGGGGACGTGGCCCTCGTTGTCGTCGTGGTAGACGATGGCGACCTGGAAGTCGGGGAAGCCCTCTCGCGCCCATCGGGTCGCGAGCCTCCTCAGGCCGTCGAGTGTGATGCCGTCCCTGGGGTCGGGGGAGACGACGTAGTGCTTGTAGGTGCGCGCGTGCCTGCCCCGCCAGGGTGCGTCGTTGCCCTCGGCGGCGCGACGCGCGTCCATGGCCTCGTCCCAGGCGTAGTCGCCGTAGACGGGGAGCCCATGCCCGTCCTCGCCGATGACGGGAGCATCGAGCCCGAGGTAGTCATGGGCAAGAGCGCGATCGCCGCGCTCGAAGTAGCGTCTCGCGCCGGCGAGCCCGGAGTGACCAGATATCGCCTTCACGTATGGCATGGCGGCTCACCAGGTGAAGAGGCTCGGCCGGTCGGAAAGGGCGGAGACGTCCTCACGAAGGCCGTCGAGCGAGCCCTTGACGTAGGACATGTCGACATGGACGGCAGCGAGTACCTCCATCACGTCGGCGGGGTCCGCCTCGGCCTCCCGCACGCCCTTGGCCATCGTGTTGAGGGCCCGCACCGACTGGTTGTAGAGGGTGCCGATGGCATGGAGGTTGTAGGCGACCTCGTGCGAGGTCCCGTAGTCGAAGACTATCGGTGCTCCCGCGAGCAGGTGTGTGTCAGGGAGCCGGACGTAGCGGACGAGGAGGCGGACGAGGTCCGTCTTGGTGATGCCGTAGGCCTTCGCGGCGCTGGCGAGGGCGTTGTCCTCCTCCGTCGAGAGGCGGAGCCAGAGGCGCCTCGGTCTGGTGTCGCTGCCGATCATCTGATCACCCCAGGGGCGCGGGGCCTCCCCCGCAACGCTTGCCAACGAGCCGACCCGCGCGACCGTGGGCCGACCCCTCCGACAGACGACAGTCTGGGGGAGGGGAGACACGGGCGTGGCGGTGTTGGCGGAGGTGGCGAGCGAGTCCTATTCCACACACTCGTGTGTACGGAATAGGCTACTTGCTGGTATGAAGGGCCCTTTGGCAAGAGGTGGGCAACAGGGACCCAGACATCAACTTCTACTTCTCATGCCGCCCGCTTTCCCTGACGTATCTCAATTTGGACATAGTGCTGTATCTTTGCTACGGGCAATACGGTGGGTTTGCCTGCAGCAATCACATGAATGAAGAGAAGGCTCTTGAATCGAAGTCTGGGAGTGCCCATGGATTCCACGGGAGACATCGTCATCTACGACGCCGGGGATGGGCGGGCGAGGCTCGACGTCCATCTCGACGGGGAGACCGTCTGGCTCACCCAGNCGCAGATGGCCGAGCTGTTTGGCGTGGGCGTTCCGGCTGTCGCCAAGCATATCGCGAACATAATTGATGAGGACGAGTTGGTCTCCGAGGCAACTACTTCCAAAATGGAACAAGTTCGAACGGAGGGGGCTCGCCAGGTCAGGCGCACCGTGTCCGTCTATAACCTCGACATGATCGTCTGGAATGGCTTGACGATTGCGGTACACACTGTGCATCGTCGCTTTTTCCCTTGCGAAGCGGGTAGTTAAAGACCGCAAATTTGATACGCATTTGCGAGTGTGCGGTAGCACGAGTGTCTGCTCGTTGGATTTCTCGATGGTCAATGCTCAGGGCGTTCTCACGAGGTCGGATTACTATTTGCGATTAGGACATAAGCAACTCTGTGGCGATTGTCCGAGATTATCTGGAGTAGACAGAAAAGCATGTTGCAATTGAAAGGATCAGCCCAGAGATAACCAACAAAACTTGAGCTAGGGAAGCGCTATGTCTGGGAACAATGTTAAACTCTTTAACAAAGTTTGTGTAATAGGGCAGACCATCACCAAACATCGGCCGTTCGAGTCACGGGAGGCGGGATGAACGAACAGGAATTGCGGAAGCGCATTCTCAACGGGAACAAGACCGAACGGATAAACTTCGCCGTGACGCCGGAGATGAAGGATGAGGTGAGACAGCTCGCGGAGGACAACTGCACGAGCATCAGCTCTCTCATCTCCAACATGTTGACGGACAGGATAGTCGCCAGCAAGAAGGGCCAAGGCGCGCGGAAATGACGGTCGAGTCGTTCGACAACAAGGCGCGCATCGTCCGCGATGATCTGACTGCACGTCTCTCAACGGGAGACAGGCTCTCCGTCGCCTCCGCCTACTTCTCCATCTACGCGTACCAGGAACTCGAGAAGCAGCTGGACGGCCTCGACGAGTTCCGCTTCATCTACACCTCCCCGACCTTTCTGGGAAGCAAGGGTAACAAGGAACAGCGTGAGTTCTACATTCCCCGGCTCAACCGCGAGCGGAGCCTCTACGGCACCCAGTTCGAGATAAAGCTCCGAAACGAGCTCACGCAGCGCACGATCGCGCGTGAATGCGCCGACTGGATACGCCGCAAGGCGCGGTTCAAATCGTTTCACAGCGAGCAGTCCATGAACAGCTTCCTCGAAGTGGAGTCGGCAGACGACAGCTACGTGTACGCGCCCTTCGACGAGTTCACCACAAGCGGGCTCGGCACGAAGCCGTCCTCGTCACGCTTCCAGATGATCATGCGGCAGGACGCTCCCGCCTCCACCGAGCTTCTGCGGATGTTCGACGAGGCATGGGAAGACAGTGCGGTGGAAGACGTGACCGAGCAGGTCATCGAGTCCATAACGACGGTCTACCGCGAGAATCCGCCCGAGCTCGTCTACTACTCGGCGCTCTTCAACATCTTCAGCGAGTTCCTCGACGACATCTCAGAGGACGTGCTCCCCAACGAGGGTACCGGTTTCAAGGAGTCGGCCATCTGGGGCAAGCTCTACGACTTCCAGAGGGATGCCGCGATATCGATCATCAACAAGCTCGAGACCTACAACGGTTGCATCCTCGCCGACAGCGTGGGCCTCGGCAAGACGTTCACGGCGCTTGCCGTCATCAAGTACTACGAGTCCCGGAACCGCAACGTGCTGGTGCTCTGTCCCAAGAAGCTTGCGGACAACTGGATGACCTTCCGCGGCAACCTCGTCAACAACCCCATCGCGCAGGACCGTCTGCGCTATGACGTGCTCTACCATACCGATCTCTCGCGCGAGCACGGCGACACCTGCTGCGGGCTTCCCATCGAGCGCATCAACTGGGGAAACTACGACCTCGTTGTCATCGACGAGTCGCACAACTTCCGCAACGGCGCAGATACCGCCAGCAAGAACGACGACAGGGAGAACCGCTACCTGCGTCTTCTGAACCGCATCGTCCGTCAGGGCGTGAAGACCAAGGTGCTCATGCTCTCCGCTACTCCGGTGAACAACCGCTTCAACGATCTCAAGAACCAGCTCGCACTCGCCTACGAGGGGGACAAGGCGAACTGGGCGGGCAAGCTCGACCTCTCCTCGGACGTCGACACCGTGTTCCGCAACGCCCAGAAGGCCTACAACGCCTGGACGAAGCTGCCGCCCGACGAGAGGACCACCGGCGCGCTCACCGACATGCTGAGCTTCGACTTCTTCACGATCCTCGACGAGGTGACCGTCGCCCGCTCCCGCAAGCACATACAGCGCCACTACGACATGGAGGCGCTCGGTGCGTTCCCGCAGCGCAACAAGCCCATATCCAAACGAGCGAAGCTCACGGACCTCGAGGGTGCCATCAACTACCACGAGATATACGCGGAGCTGGACTCCCTTTCGCTTGTGGTCTATATGCCATCCGCCTACATCCTTCCGAGCAGGATGGGGAACTACGAGGAGTCGAACGGCAGGAACCTCTCCATCAAGGGCCGCGAATGGGGCATCCGCAAGCTCATGCAGACGAACCTCCTCAAGCGCCTCGAGAGCTCGGTCCACTCCTTCTCGCTGACGCTCTCCAAGGTGCTCTCCACCGTCGAGGCGGCGGAGCGGGCCGTGGACGCCTATATCGCCACCAAGAGCGGTGAGGTGAGCGACGGGTTCGATGACGAGTACGACGACCTCGACTTCGATGACGAGGGGCTGCCGCTGTTCGAGGTGGGCGGGAAGACGAAGGTCGAGATAGCCGACATGGACTACCTCTCCTGGCAGCGGGACCTGGCAAAGGACAGGGAGACGCTCGAGCTGCTGGTGTCCATGATCGCCGACATCACGCCGGAGAACGATGCCAAGCTCAAGGACCTCTGCAAGATGATCGCTGACAAGGTCGCGAACCCCATCAACGAGGGCAACAGGAAGGTGCTCGTGTTCACGGCCTTCGCGGACACCGCCGACTACCTCTACGAGCATGTCTCGAGGTTCGCCAAGGAAAGGCTCGGGCTCGAGACCGCCATCGTCACCGGCAAGAGCACGCCGAGGAGCACCGTCAAGAAGATTCCGGGCGACATGAACATGCTGCTCACCTGCTTCTCTCCTCTCTCAAAGGAACGCGATATCGTCTACCCGGAGATGCATCACGACATCGACATCCTCATCGGCACCGACTGCATAAGCGAGGGGCAGAACCTGCAGGACTGCGACTACCTCATCAACTACGACATCCACTGGAACCCCGTGCGCATCATCCAGCGCTTCGGGCGCATCGACCGCATCGGGTCGAAGAACGCCCGCATCCAGCTTGTCAACTACTGGCCCGATGTCGAGCTCGACGAGTACATAAGGCTGAAGGAACGCGTCGAGGCGCGCATGCGCGCGGCGGTACTCACCTCCACGGGCGATGACGACTACATCAACGAGGAGGAGACGGGCGACCTGGAGTACCGCGAGCGCCAGCTGCGACAGATGCAGGAGGAGGTCATCGATCTGGAGGACGTGTCCGGCGGCGTTTCCATCACCGATCTCGGCCTGAACGAGTTCCGCATGGACCTGCTCTCCTATCACGACGAGAACCCCGATATCGAGAACATGCCGCATGGCATACATGCCGTCGTCAGGGGCGACGAGCCGGGGATACTGTTCGTGCTGCGCAACGTGACCGACGACCAGCAGATAAAGGGCAGAAACCAGCTGCATCCCTTCTATCTCGTGTATGTGAGAGACGACGGCGAGGTGCTCTGCACCCAGCTGCAGCCGAAGGCGAACCTCGACTGGATGCGCGTCCTCTGCCGCGGCAAGGACGAACCGGATGCGGCCCTCTGCAAGAGCTACAACAAGCTCACGAGGGAAGGACGCGACATGTCCTCCGCGTCCAAGCTCCTCGAAGACGCCATCGCCTCGATCATCGAGGTCAAGGATGAGAACGACGTGGCGAGCTTCTTCGGAGAGGGTACGACGAGCTTTCTGGAGAACGAAGTCGCGGGACTCGACGATTTCGAGCTCATCTGCTTTCTGGTGGTGAGATGATGTTGGGTCTTCCATCGACGACAGAGGTCGACCGCCGCCTTCCCAAGGAGGCGTTCTACGGCAACCTGAAGCTGAACAGGAAGACTAGGGGCCAGTTCGTGTCCCAGGTGGAGCGTATCGTCATCGCCAACAGCATAAAGGCGACAACGACGAACGTCCTTGACGGTGAGAACGTCCACGAGATCCTCGTCATGGAGATCGTGTCCAAGGGCGAGCCGGTCTCGGATGCGGTTCTCCTCGCCATCGAGCAGGCCAACCGGCACAGCATGGTGTTCGCCTGCAAGGAGGGCGAGGCACAGCGGCTCATCGTCCACCGTCGGGGGACGCACTCTGCACCAGACTTGGAGAAGCTCGTGATGAGGGGCTCAACGCTCGATGATGTCTGGGATTCGTTCTGCGCGCAGATCGTGTTCGGAACCGTAGATGGATTGGAAATCGACACGCGGATCGAGCGCCATGAAAGGCAAGGGGCACTCGAGAGCGAGATCGCCGTGTTGGAGCAGAGATGCATGAAGGAAAAGCAGATCAACAAGCGCAATGCCCTGTTCGCTCAGATGCAGGACAAGAAGCGACAGCTCGCCCAGTTTGAGGAAAGGTAGACACATGGAGAGAATCGACACCGCCACACCAGATCTGACGCAGGAGAACATCGACAAGATAGCGGAGCTGTTCCCTGATGTGGTGACCGAGGCAATAGGCGACGATGGTGAGCTCAGACGGGCGGTCGACTTCGATGCCTTGCGCGGTGACCTGGCTGACGAGGTGGTCGATGGGCAGCGCGAGCGCTACCAGTTCACCTGGCCCGGCAAGGCGGCTGCGAAACGCGAGGCTCGCACTCCCTGTGACAAGACCCTTCGTCCCTGCATCGAGGAGAGCAAGGACTGGGATACGACCCAGAACCTCTATATAGAGGGTGACAACCTCGATGCTCTGAAGCTGCTGCGGGAGACCTATGCGGGAAAGGTCAGGCTCATCTATATCGATCCTCCGTACAACACTGGCCATGACTTCATCTACGACGACGATTTCTCGCAGAGCCGCGAAGACTATGAAGATGCGAGTGACGAGTATGACGAAGAGGGTGGCAGACTTGTTGCGAACCCTGAGAGCAATGGCCGCTTTCACTCAGACTGGTGCTCGATGATGTATCCAAGGCTGTTGCTTGCGCGGGACATGCTTTCAAGCGACGGGGCTATTTTCATCTCGATTGACGACAACGAGTCGATGAACTTGCGCAAGATCTGCGACGAGGTGTTTGGGATGAGCTGCTTCGTGGGCGACATCGCTTGGCAGCGAACGTATTCCATGCGCAACGACTCCAAAGGGATACCGACGGAAGTCGAGCATATCATCGTCTACTCGAAATCAATCGGATGGAATCCGAAGCCGCTCCCAAGAAGCAAAGAGATGGATGCCAAGTATAACAACCCGGACAATGACCCTCTAGGAGATTGGCAGAACACATCCGCCTTTGCGCCAGGCGCTTCAACCCACCAAGGCATGGTGTATGCGATTCAGCATCCTTTTACAGGTAGACTGTTGTATCCAACCTCGAACGCGCACTGGCGTTATGCTCAAGACGAGATGCTGAGAATAATGTCAGGGTGGACGCCTTACGTACTCAAGGATCTCCATGATGAGGAACAGCGCGCTAAGGTGTGTGGTCTTTCTTCACACGAGGTGCGTCCTCATGTGAAGGCGATTGTTCTAGCAGATTCTGAAGATGTTGCAAGGACGAATGCGCGGACTGTGTACGACAGAGGAAATTGGCCGCGTTTCTTCTTTACCAATGGTGGAAACGGCGGTATACGACGGAAGACGTATCTTGCAAACGTGGGCGGGATGCCTGCGAGCAACTCTTGGCCGTTCTCCGAAGTCGGTCATACGGATGAAGCCAAAAAGGAACTGCAGTCTCTCTTCGACGGTACCGCGCCGTTCGACACGCCCAAACCGGTGCGGCTTATGAAGCGCGTCCTCGATATCGCCTCCGACGAGGACTCCCTCGTGCTCGACTTCTTCTCGGGGTCGGCGAGCATGGCGGAGGGTGTCATTGCCAAGAACGTCGAGGATGGGGGTGGTCGCCATTTCATTCTCGTGCAGGTTCCCGAAACTGCTGCCGGCCAGTACGCCACGCTTTGCGATATCGGGGAGGAGCGAGTCCGTCGTGCAGGTGCCAAGATTGCCGCTGAGGTCGAGACCTCAAACCGGCAGCTTAGGATTGGCGAAGACCCCAAGCCTATCCCTGACATTGGTTTTCGTGTGCTGAAAATCGACTCATCCGGTTTCAACGACACTTACCGGAATCCGGAAGAGTTTTCTCAAGATGCTCTTGCAATGTACGTGGACAACCTCAAAGAGGGACGAACTTCGGAGGACCTGCTTTTTCAGGTGCTGCCGAAGTTCCGTATTCCTCTGTCCGCGAAAATCGTGGAGCTTGACCTCTGCGGCAAGCGGGCCTTTGATGTGAACGACGGTCAGATGCTTGCATGCTTTGACGTTAGCGTCGGCATCGACACCATCGAGGCGATTGCGAAACAGAAGCCGGTATACGCCGTGTTCCGTGATGCGTCCATGGCAGACGATTCGACTGAGGCGAACTTCGAGGAGCTGTTCAAGACCTTCAGTCCCGACACCATCCGACGGGTGATATAGGGAGGCGACATCGTGGACGGAAATCCAATCTCAAAAGGCGGTCCTATCAAGGCAGAGATAGTCCTCTATCAAAACGAGGGGCACGACGTGCCGCTGGAAGTCCGTTATCTTGACGAGACCTTCTGGCTGACGCAAAAGGAGATGGCCGATTTATTCGACACGACGCCTTCGAACATTAGCATGCATCTGAAGAACATCTTCGAAGAGGGGGAGTTGTCGGAAGCCGATGCCCTTATTAAATTCAGGATCTCTGAATTTAATAAGAAGCCGACCAACTTCTACAACCTCGATGCCATCATCGCCGTGGGATACAGGGTCAATTCCATGAAGGCGACGCAGTTCAGACAGTGGGCCACGAAGACGTTGAGGGAATACATCACCAAGGGGTTCGTCTTAAACGATGAAATGCTGAAGAACGGCGCGCCGTTCGGGAAGGATTACTTCGACGAGCTACTCGCGCGTATCCGTGACATCCGCGCAAGCGAGCGCCGCATGTGGTTGAAGGTGACCGACATCTTCCAGGAGTGCAGCTTCGACTATGACAAGAACAGCCCGGTAGCGCGCAACTTCTTCGCATCTGTTCAAAACAAGATGCACTACGCGGCCCTGGGCCATACCGCAGCGGAGATTGTCGACTCGCGTGCTGATGCTTCGAAGCCCCACATGGGGTTGACGAGCTGGAAGGACAGCCCAGACGGGCGCATACACTCGAGCGACGTTTCCATCGCGAAGAATTATCTGGACGAAGACGAGATAACCCGCCTCAACAGGCTGGTAAACAGATTCTTGGACGATCTTGAGAGCAGAGCGGAGGATGGAATCCTCACCAGCATGCAGGATTGCAGCGAAGCGCTGGACGACTTCCTGCGGTACTCGCGTCGCGATGTGTTGAAAACGAAGGGGCAAATATCACATGGCCGGGCGGAGAAGAAGGCCCTGGAAGAATTTTCGCGCTACCAAGAGATTCAGGACGAGAGCTACGAAAACGATTTTCAGGAGTTCGCGAAGGCCATCGACCCGTCGTCGGTACAAGGTGGGGCAGAATAGTGGAATTCAAGTTCAAGATACAGCCCTTCCAGACCGAGGCCGCCAAAGCCGTGACCGACGTGTTCGAGGGGCAGCCGAATCAGGGCGCTTTTGCCTACGTTCGCGACCTGGGCAGGCGCGGTGCCACCGATCTCTTCGATACCGCCGAGGGCTATGGAAATGCGCCGGTGCTGCTTGACGCCGGACAGCTTCTGGCAAACATCCGAAGCGTCCAATCCGGCAACCAGATCATGGAGTCCAGCTCGCTCTGCGCGGACATCGGTGCCTGCCAGCTTGACGTGGAGATGGAGACCGGCACGGGCAAGACCTATGTCTATACCAAGACGGCCTATGAGCTCAACAGGCTCTATGGCTGGACGAAGTTCATAGTCGTGGTGCCGTCGGTAGCCATCCGCGAGGGTGTCTACAAGTCCCTCCAAGCCACAGAGCAGCACTTCTTCGAGCAGTACGGTAAGCCCATCAAGTACTTCATCTACAACAGCAGTCGACTGAACGAGCTGGACGCATACTCGCAGAGCACCGACATCAACGTGATGATCATCAACATGCAGGCCTTCAACACATCCATGAAGGAGGGCGGGACCAGCAAGGAGGCGCGCATCATGTACTCCGAGCGTGATGAGTTCGGTAGTCGCCGCCCCATCGACGTGCTGGCAGCCAACCGACCGATCGTCATCCAGGACGAGCCGCAGAAGATGGGCGGGGCGGCCACGCAGAACGGCATCAGGCGCTTCAGCCCGCTCTTCTGCCTGAACTACTCCGCCACCCACCGCGTGGTTCACAACATGGTCTACGAGCTGGACGCGCTCGACGCATACAACCAGCGCCTGGTGAAGCGCATCGAGGTCAAGGGCTTCGAGCTCAAGAACATGCGCGGAACCGACGGGTACCTCTATCTGCAGGACGTCGTGGTGAGCCGTACGAAGCCGCCCGTCGCCGTCATCGAGCACAAGAAGACGAACGCGTCGGGCACGGTGCGCAAGGTGGTCGGACGCTTCGACGTGGGGGATGACATCTACGTCGCCAGCGGCGACACGCGCATGGAGGCATACCGCGACGGTTTCACCATCGCGCCCGACGGCATCGTGCCGGACAGGGATGGCGAGCTGGGGCACGTACGCTTCCTGAACGGGCTCGTGCTCCGCAAGGGCGAGGTCTATGGCGACTCGTCCGAGGACGACATGCGTCGCATCCAGATTCGCGAGACCATCCGCTCGCACCTCCAGAAGGAGGAGGCGCTCTTCTTCCGCGGGGTGAAGTGCCTGTCGCTCTTCTTCATCGATGAGGTCGCACGCTACCGTGCCTATGACGATGATGGCGAGGAGCTGACCGTGGGCTACGGCAGAGTCTTCGAGGAGGAGTATGCAGCAGCGGTCTCCGAGCGCCTGGCCCATCCGACCATGGTTGACATGCAGGACAGCTCCTATCTCGACTACCTGAGGCGCTTCGATGCGCACGAGGTCCACAAGGGCTACTTCAGCATAGACAAGCACGGGCATACGGTGGACAGCAGGACCAAGCGGGGTCAGGAGGGGAGCGACGACATCAGTGCGTACGATCTCATCCTGAAGAACAAGGAGCGGCTTCTGTCGTTCGACGAGCCATGCCGTTTCATCTTCAGCCACTCCGCTCTGCGTGAGGGCTGGGACAATCCCAACGTGTTCCAGATATGCACGCTCAAGCACTCCGACTCCGAGACCGGCAAGCGTCAGGAGGTAGGGCGCGGTCTGCGGCTGTGCGTGAACCAGGATGGAGAGCGCCAGGATCTTTCCGTGCTCGGCGAGGGCGAGGTGCACAAGGTGAACGTTCTCACCGTGATCGCCTCTGAGAGCTATGCGAACTTCGTCGATGCACTGCAGCGCGACATCCGCACCGAGCTGCGCGAGCGCCCGACGGCCGTTACGAATGCGCTGTTTGAGGGGCGCACTGTAAGGCTGCCTGATGCGGAGCCCGTGACCTTCAGCGGCGATGACGCGACCGTTGTATATGCCTTCCTGCTCAAGAACGACTTCATCGACCTGCATGGCAAGCCGACCGACAAGTTCAAGGACGGCAAGAGCTTCTCCTACGCGGTGACAGAGCTTCCACCGGAGGTCCAGGCGAAGGCGACGGCCATAGAGGTTCTGGTCAAGAGCGTCTACGATCCGGATGCACTTGCGGGCATGATAGCCGACGGGCACGAGAGCAAGCTCACGGACAACCGGCTGAACGATAACTTCGACAGACGCGAGTTCAAAGAGCTGTGGGAGCGTATCAACTCCAAGCATGCCTACACGGTGAGCTTCGATGGGAACGAGCTGAGGCGGAAGTCCGTCGCCTATATCGACGAGCACCTGTCGGTCACCAGGTTGGGCGTGAACATGACGACGGGCATGCAGCAGAGCAGGGCGACGCGCGCCGCCCTTGATACCGGCGAACACTTCGACATCACCGAGACGAACCAGGAGAACATCGATACCGGCACCGGTCAAGGGGTCACTTACGACCTTGTGGGCGAGGTGGCGCAGGCCGCCGTCATCACGCGTCGCAGTGCTGCCGCCATCCTCGCGGGGATCAGCCCGCTCAAGTTCGATATGTTCAGGCAGAACCCCGAGGAGTTCATCGCCAAGGTCGGCAAGGCCATCGTCGCGCAGAAGGCGACGATGGTGGTCGACCACATCGTCTATCACACGCTCGACGACAGATATGATAGCGAGATCTTCACTGAGCGCATGCCCGAGAACCGGTCTCACATCATCGCGACCAGGAAGAACGTCCAGGATTACGTGGTGTGGGACAGCCAGACAGAGAGGGACTTCGCCTGCGCGCTCGATGCTGCCTCGGAGGTCTGCGTCTACGCGCGTCTGCCCCGCTCGTTTCAGATACCCACGCCGGTCGGAAACTACGCACCTGACTGGGCCATAGCCTTCGAGAAGGGCAGCGTGAGGCATATCTACTTCATAGCCGAGACCAAGGGGACCATGGAGACGCTGGAGCTCAAGGGCATAGAGAGCGCGAAGATCGCTTGTGCGAAGAAACTTTTCAATGATATCAGCACGTCGGAGGTTCGCTATCACGAGGTCGCGAGCTACGGCGATTTGCTCGATGTCATAGGTACGATGGAGTAAGGGAGAAAGTTCATGGGTAATGCCATCTATGCTGTTATTCCTCGCAAGTGGGCCAACCTCCAATGGTTGCAGCATCAGCTCCGTTTCTTCGATATCGATGGAGATCGAAAAGGTTCGGCGGTAAGCAGCCATACCAGTGCTTGCCAAATTAGCGACGAGGGGTGACAGGCAATGCCCTCGAGTATCTGCGTCAGCAGCGCGATTTGGGATCTCCATATTCATTCGAATCAATGTACAAAGCCAGACAAAGAGCTTGCGAAACTCTCAGTTGTGGAATACGTCGACAGGTTCCTTGGGATCATTGCCGATTATCCGAAGCTCGAGATGATCTCATTCACCGACCATGACATCATTTCGGAAGAGCTGTATCGCGAGTTCTTCAAGAGGGACGTGCCCGTTGCGTTAATTCCGGGTGTCGAAATCGATATGAAGCTCACAGGGGACGGTGAATCAAAGCATCTCGTCGTCTACTTTGACTGTATGAACGATGATGAACGTCTGACAAACCTGTGCTCTGGCGTGAACGATATCATGAGCAGGCACTCCGTCAGTTCCGACAATCCAATCCACATCAATACCCTGTTCGATGAGCTGCTTGACCTTGGTATTAAGTTTGTGGTCAGTCCGCACGCCTTCAAGCAGAGGAAGCGGGCGATTGATTGGGAGTGGCACGTTGATGGAGGGCCTGCCCCCAACGTGCATAAGTACATGGATCAGTTCTTTGCCTTTTGGGAGACCAGCGGCGCATCCCAAATCGCAAGGGCAATCGAGTACCTAGAGATGATGGATTGTGGGAAGATGGAATCCATCGTCTCGTTCTCCGATTCCAAAGATTTCGAAAAGCTGAAGAGCTACCTCGACAGTCCTCCTCAATACTTTGCCGCACTTCCGAACTTTATCGGCCTGCAAATGGTTGGTTCAGAAGTTTCCAGGATCACAAGAACTCCTATCGCTATCCATGAGGACGAGAGGGGGCAGTATCTCGGTTCGGTTACTATCGGGGACCAGAAGATAGATCTTTCCCCAAGGCTAAACACAATTATCGGTGGTCGGGGAAGCGGGAAGTCCGTTCTTCTCGATCGTCTTGCGATGGCACTTGATGATTCAAAATGCGAGAAACATTTCAACGACACAGACAGAATTGAGTTTCTCAAGGCCTCTACTCCCACCGTGCAATGTCTCTCCGGACAAACTGTTATCCCCGACTCCTTCCAATTTGAATACTTCAACCAAAGCTATGTTTCGTTGCTGTTCCAAAGTAAGGGTGATGCGTTTAACAGGCAGCTTGAAGGCTACTTCGGGTCGGCGTTTGATTTGGTGAACGACATCGATACTGAATCGGTAAAGAGTTCAAACTCAGTTCGATTTAATGAACTCATACAGGGCCTCACCTCTGAGGCGGTGGACAATCTCGTTGACTTCGTGGGTAGGTTCGGAGTCGATCATGACGAGAAACTGTCTTTGAAGATTCCCAAAGCTCCGACGCATGCGTCTGTGAAGCTTCGAGAATCCATAGACTACGAACAGTTGCAGGACAAACTGGAAAAGTCTTTTACCAAAGACGTTCTTGAGTTCCTCCGAAACGAGAGAGATGTTTCCGACGCGTTCGTCGCATATGAGAAAGCCGTTATAGAGGCAGCGCACCGGGCGCGTGTTGGGTATCTCGAAGGTGATTACCTCCATATGTCGCTAGAAGATAAACTCAAAGCGAAGAAGTCGGAATTGAGCAAAGTGAGCAAGGATCGCCAAATCGCGATCGACTCCTTTAGGAAAACTTTCGCCAGCGAAACCCGTGACGCGAGATATCGAACCCACCTTGTAAAGGCATATCTTGAGATGCAGAATGAAATGCAGCTCCATCATGAGAATCAAGCCCTCGCGAATGGGGAAATCGTTGACGCTTTCTGTTTCAAGAAGGAGCTGGACATCCAGTCTCCTCTTGACTACCTAATTACATGTCTGGATGAATTTCTCCTCGCTGATGTAGGCGGAGGAAACAAATGCTGTGAAGATAATCTATCCGTGTTCATCGATGCGTTTAGGTTCGGGGACAAGCGTTATAAATCGGGTAAGAGCGCTGAAGCATTAGAGACAAAGCTGAAGTCCTTTGAGTTGTCTTATCGGGAAACATCGTCTGTCTGGTACAAGTCGAGACCAGAGTTGGAACACGAGAATATAGCGGTCAAGTCACCAGGAACGAGGACGAATATTCTTCTCGAGTACATTGTCCACAGAAACACAAACGTGCCATTGCTTATCGACCAGCCCGAAGATAACGTGGACAACCAGACGATATACGGGCAAATCAAGAACTGGTTCATTTCTTTGAAGAATAAAAGGCAGGTTATCGTAGTCACCCATGATGCAAACATCGTCGTCAATGCCGATGCGGAGAATGTCGTGATTGCAAGCCAGAACATGGATGGATCGTTCAATTATGAAAACGGAGCCCTCGAGTACTCCGACATGCTCGAGCAGGCCTCGAGGATTTTAGATGGTGGCGTTGAAGCCGTGAGAAGGAGGCTGATGAAATATGGTGGATAAGACCGTTACCGTGGCGTTCGGCATGGGAGAATCGATAATCCTGACGAACGACGCGCCGGATATCAAAGGATTCGTCGAGCTTATCAATAAAAACAGGGCGTCCATCGACGTTAAGCACATTGACGTCAATAGCACTGTCGATTCATTTGACTGCGAGAGTTTTAAGCAGGTGATAGCCGACTTGGTCACTGACTATCTCAACGAGATAGAGCTTGATCGGGAGAAATACGACGCTGTCATATCCGGTATTTCCAAATAGTTCGTTGTGCTTGTTTCCAAAGGGCTGATTGCCAGAGCAAGCGCAACTCTGGGAATCCAAGCATTCCCTCGGACGAGCTTAGACGGCTAGACTGAGGGTTCTCCAATCCCAAGGTGCTGGGGTCATTGACATTGACGAAACTGGAGATTGACGGACTATTTGACCGAACACGACCTCAAGGCGAGGAGATCCAAAGGCGAGGGGTCGGCACAGCAGTTTCGATATCTGTATGACGGGCCCGAACCGGTGCCGTCCTTGTGCTTCCCGGTGAAATGCGAGGGTGACTTGCTTTCGAAATTATAGGTAAGTGCTCGGCCGCAAATGCCAATATGTTTGTCAGGCAAACTTCCCAGGTCATTTCTGTCGCCTTAAGCATAGGAATATATCCGTGATGACCTACAATGCACGACATCAGTTTAGAAATGACAGGAGGGCGTTATATGGGCGAGTATGTCAAAAAGAAGAAAGCGATGGTGTTCCAAAGCGGGGACTCGCTGCAGCAAGTCGTCAATGTGGTGAACGAGGCCGCTGCTGCCCTCAATGACAAGGCAAGGACGATTAGAGAGAGCCCGATACCGGAGGTGTTGGCTGGTGCGCTTGGCGCCGGCATCGGAGGGACCGGGTCATTCTTAGCGCTCTACGGCCTCGGTACCGTGGGGCTCTCGGCCGCGGGAATCACGTCGGCGCTCGGGGCCGCAGGCGCGATAGTCGGCGGCGGGATGGTCGCTGGCGTGTTCGTCTTGGCGGCGCCGGTCGTGGTGCTGGCCGCGGCGGGGGTAGGCATCACCTCCTACCTGAAGAGCAAACAGCTCAAGCAGGAGAAGGAGAGGTTATACAAGGAAGCGCTTGCCAAGCACCAGGCGATTATCCGAGCCCTCAAGGATGAGGCTGATGCCGACAAAGAGCGTCTGGACTACCTCAACAGCCTCAACGTGCTGCTCGGGCGGGCAGTTGCCGATCTTGGGAAGGACTTGGGGGAGGTGCCCACGACTTGAGCAACCAAGACAGCGAGAAGGACATTGCTCGCGTCCTGAAATACCAGGACGAGCTCCTCGGCAGCATCGCGATGCCGGACATGCGGGAGGCAGAGAGGCGCATCTCCTGCAGCCAAGAGCTCCTCGACGAGCTGGGCTATGCGAGGCCCGCACGTGGAAGCGGGCAGGTCTCCCTAGTGCTCGACCCAAACCTTGAGGCGCCATCTTGGGAGAAGCTATCTGCCGAGGCCGCAGCCTCAGTTTCCGGCGATGTTGAAATCGAGTTCCTGTTTACCGAGGAGCAGCTCGTCGCCAATGCGGCCGTGATCCGCGAACTCAACGGGGAATACGACCAGATTCATCACCTGGACCAATACGACATTGCAGTAGCGGCAGCTGCCGGCGTCCTCGCCGGTGCGGTCGACATTCTCCTTGTCGGGGTGCCGCATAAAACCAGGGAAGGTCTCAAGGCGGGGTCGCTCTCTGACTACATACGGGACATGTTCGACAAGAAGTTTCCGCCGGAAGAGATGGAGCGCCTTGCAAATTCCAAGGTGAGCAAGGTTCCCTTCGATGCCCAGGACAATAGGAATACTACGATCGACGTTGACGGTTTGTGCACTTACTACCACCGTCTGTACTCGCTGGGGCATGACCCCCTGCTCGGCTTTCTGTTCGGTACCGCGGACATACTCTCGGGGAGGATGACGACTATCGACAAGGCGGGCCACATCGTCTCCCAAGTGGTGGAGAACTACGCCAATCGAAGGGAATCCGACGTGTTNGCGGCGCTTGCCAAGGAGATGGCCCACCTTGCGTCGGACATGACAACGTCGATGGGGCTTCCTGTCCCGCTCATGGGATTGCTCGACCTGTTCCAGTTTGGCAGCATTGGAGAGTATGAGCAAACGGTCGCTGAAATCGTGCAGGGCATGTACTACGAGGGGTATGACTTCATCCATTTCTGCTCCATGTCCATGGGCGCCGCCATCGTCGAGGTGGCCGTGAGAATCGGATATGCGCTTAGAAGAATCAAGGACGGTGCCACCGTCGGCGATGCAATACCTGTCAGCACGAATCACGAGAAGATGCCGAAGCTCGGGACCATGCTGTTCATTGGCCATTCTGCTGCTTCGGCTGTCAATGCAGGAAAGGTTATCTTCACGGACAACCCCCTGGCCATCAACTACCCGCAATGGACCCTGTTCGCAAAGTACGCCTACCAACAGCTCAGATGGGGCTTGGTGACAAAGCCGGAATTTCGCAATCGCTATGTCCTTGGGGCCATCGATGGAGAGCTTGCGACTGTGTATGACGACATCGACTCGTTCTTCGAGGAGAGCCAATCCGGTCCCGTCTCCCTGTAGTGCTCGCTCCACCGTCAAATGCCCCGTGACCGTTTCCGTTCGATGGCCATGTAGCCATGGCCGGCATTCGCTCTCGTGTGCGGCCGCTCGCCACCCTGGCCACCTTCTGCGATGCGTACAGTACCGCCTTCCGACGCCCACGGAGGCAGCACATGCAAACGTGGACTGGAACAATAAAGTGGCACCAATCGAATGAATATGAATCGGGAACATATCCAGGATTAGTGGGTCATATCACGCAGGTATTGCCGATTGAGAACCCCTTTCGAGTATGTCAGCGCTTGCATATATACGGGTAGTAGGTCTCTGTCGGTAGGCGGCGTTTACTCGTCCGATTACGTCGCGAAAGTTGGTGTAAGGCCGAAAGTGGACCTACCGGAGAGACGTCGGTAGAAAGGACGGTCATCGCCTAGAATCTGCGACTGCCAAGTACGTGGATTCGTGGAAAGGACGATGACCGCAATGGAGAGTGTAGCAGCGTNNAGCATGTCGGCCGCAGNCAGCATGCCAAGGTTCGGGGACGGGTCGGTGAACATGCAAGAGCTTGCCCGTCAGCTCGTGGAGCAAGTGGCAGACGAGGTGATGAGCACCGAGGCAGACATGGCCTGCGAAGACGTCGGTACCGCACGGAACGGCTATCGTGACCGAAAGCTCAACACCTGTATCGGGACGCCCGACCTGCGGATACCAAAGGTGAGGAACGGTTGTTTCTTCCCGGAGGATGTGATCGAGCGCTACTCCAGGACCGATCGCGCGCTCGTGGCCGCCGTGGCGGAGACGTGTCGCAGCGGAGTCTCCACCAGAAAGGTCGAGGGGGTGGCCAAGACGCTTGGCGTCGACAGGCTCAGCAAGGACCAGGTGAGCCGTATCTGTGCTGCCCTCGACGCCGAGGCAGCCGACCTCAACGGGCGCATGTTCGGCGAGGATGAGGAGCTTCCCTACCTGTGGCTTGACGCGACCTATGTGAAATGCCGCGACGGGGGGCATGTCAGCTCGACAGCCGTCGTGACGGCGATCGCCTGTGACGGGCAGGGTTACAGACACATGGTCGGCTTCGATGTCGTCGACACCGAGTCATATGACTCCTGGCTCCCCTTTCTGAGACGCCTCCGATCGCGTGGCGTCAGGGGCGTGAGGCTCGTCGTCTCCGATGCCCACGAGGGTCTCGTGCGAGCCATCTCGGAGACGTTTCTGGGGGCTGCCTGGCAAAGATGCATCGTGCACCTGATCCGCGACTGCTGCCGTGCGACGAGAAGCCGTTCCAAGAGAGTGCGGGTCGCGAAGCTGCTCTCTCCGGTCTTTCGCGCCAAGGACGCATTGGCGGTGAGGGCTCTGTATCACAGGGCGACGCAGATGGTGGGGCAGGTGAGCCAGGAGGCGCAAAGGGTTCTCGTGGAGGCCGAGCCGGATGCGCTGGCCTATCTCGACTTCCCGTCCTCGCACTGGAAGCGTCTGAGGACCAACAACGTCCAAGAGAGATGCAACCGCGAGA
>JGI20225J20221_1002223_pt1 | contig 24409 bp, 15 predicted proteins | sample BioMet4_FD_20221 | JGI IMG/M metagenome (IMG submission 20221)
GCTCGTTTTCAAACGGGCGTTTTTAGCTCCGTGCTATGGAGGTACTCCTACCAAGGTAGGTGCTAACAAAAAGACAGGGCAGCAAAGCAGCAAGTGTTTTTCTTGGCCCTGGACCGAGTTAGTCGCAATTACCGGGATAAGGTTCGAACTTTAAAAAGGTACACTTAGAGGGGAGAGAGACCCCTGTTACCGTCTTCTGTAAGAGAGCGTTCTCCATTTCATTGGTAAAGGCGAAGCCTTCGCCGTAAATGTCGCGTGGTTTGTCGCCGACCAAAAAAGGAGCTGCCTCGTCACTTTTCCTTGACTTCCCTCTCGGGAGGGACACCACCCAACCCTTCACTCCCGAACGCCACTTGCCCCCTTAACGTCGCCACAGGAGCCCTGATGGGCTCCCCTCGTATGCCTCCTCCTGCTGACACCCCCTCCAACCGCCTACGCCACCCTGGGAGACCTCTGCCTTAGAGAGAAAGAAAATTGTTACCGGGCCATGGAATTTTTCCTACGCTGCCCTTGAAAAAACGAAAGAATGTGTCCTTGCTCTTCCAACCGCGGATATGATCGATACTGTCGTTGGCGTGGGAACCTGTTCGGGAAGGGATACTGATAAATTCCAAAAATTCGGACTGACTCCCCTCACCGCCAAACATGTTCAGGCGCCTCTCGTTAAGGAATGTCTCGCGAATATCGAGTGCCGGGTTGTCGACATCATGGGTCGCTATAATATCATTGTACTTGAGGGTTTAGCTGCGTATGTCGATCCGTCGCACAAAGACAAGAGGTTACTTCATGCCGTTGGAGACGGAACATTCACAGTTGATTCTCAAATAGTCGATAGAAGAGAGGCGATGCGTTCCAAGCTTCCGGATGGAGTATGAATTCAGTCGAGACCACTGCACAATTGGTCTCCCTTCTTGAGTTCGTGGTAATTTCTCCGTCGGGCAAGGCCTGCATGATTTTCGTTCGCCCCAGTTTGTTCTTCCACTCTCGAAACCGATTTGCTACTCTTTCCAAAGGATGTAGCAGTTAAATGCGAAAAAAACAGGAGTGCTCCTAATAATGACGAAAAAACCAAACAATACCGGAGATTCTGAAGTGGACATTCCACGGATATTCAACATTACCGAAAGTGCTCATCGCATCCACAATCCATTCACACCAGAAAAACTCGCCACACTCGGCGCGGCGTTGCGTTTGGAACCAGGGACCCGTGTGCTCGACCTCGGCAGCGGTTCGGGCGAGATGCTGTGTACCTGGGCACGCGATTACGGAATCAGCGGCGCTGGTATCGACATGAGCCAGTTGTTCACGCAACAAGCGAAACTCCGTGCTGCGGAACTCGGCGTCGCCGATCGGGTCGAGTTTCTCCATGGAGACGCTACCGGCTACGTCGTCGACGAAAAGGTCGGCGTGGCAGCCTGTGTCGGCGCCACGTGGATCGGTGGGGGAGTCGCCGGCACCATCGAGCTTCTGGCTCAGAGTCTTCGCGCCGGAGGGATCATCCTCATCGGCGAGCCCTACTGGCGGCAGCTACCTCCGACGGAAGATGTTGCCAAAGGGTGTCTTGCCAACGCAATCGGCGACTTTTTCTTGCTTCCAGAACTTCTCGCGTCTTTCGGCCACATTGGCTACGACGTCGTGGAAATGGTTCTGGCCGACCAAGACAGCTGGGACAGGTACGAGGCCGCCAAGTGGCTCACGATGCGCCGATGGCTTGAAGCCAATCCTGACGACGCGTTCGCGAAGGATGTTCGCGCCCAATTGACCTCGGAACCCGGGCGCTACGTCACTTACACGCGTGAGTACTTGGGCTGGGGTGTGTTTGCGCTCACGGCGCGGTGATGTGAAACAACTCCCGCGCAACGACTGATGCGAAGCTTTACGCGGTCAGGCGCCGAGGGCAACCAAAGTAACGCCTTTTTGGTGACATGTTAAAGCAATATTTAATACCACTAAAAATGGGGGAGATGATGGTGAAGACCCTACTCTCCCCCTTCAGCAAGAGCGTGTCGTGAGTCCATTGGAGTGGGGTACTCCCAATGTACAATGCTTTTTTATGCCTTAAAATTGCTATTCTTCTCCAAGCTATCTTATTGAACAAACACATGATATCAAGATTAAAATGAGCATCTTCAGATCGACCAGTACCGACTAGACAAGCTTCTTTACTCCAGAATCGATTCAGTATAGTCATATTTTTTTGTGTTTACTTCTGTAGTTTATTAATATATAAAATCCATCTTTATTTTTCAAAATTACAATTTAAACCTTGTGCACTAAAGATTTTATAAGGCAAGGACTCACCACAATACCGTTTTCCAGGCAGCTAGATGGGCACTTGATCCTCCCCATCGCAGTAACGCGAATCTGCCCATTTGAAATAATGACGAGAACATCGAATTCATCAGTCATTTGGTTCGTCATCTACCCAATTCAGACATACCTATCGATTTAGCCGCGCGGGCGGTTTGTCTGATTCTAGCGTGACATCTTGAATCAGTGAAAACAGCAATCGGTAATATTGGTCCTCTTGACCTTTCCCCCGCCAGGTATCCCAGTTAAAAGTTCGTGACGCCGGCCAAGGAGGCCATCGTCATGCGGAAGAGCCGATTCAGCGAGGAGCAGATCATCGGGATTTTGAAGCAAGNCGAGGCAGGCATGACTGTTGCCGCTGTATGCCGCCAGCATGGGATTTCCGACGCGACGTTTTACAAATGGCGGAGTAAATTCGGTGGATTGGAAGTGACCGANGCACGTCGGCTACGAGGACTTGAGGAGGAAAACCAGCGTNTGAAACGGCTTGTGGCCGACCAGGCCTTGGACATTCAGGTTCTCAAAGAGGTCCTTGGAAAAAACGCGTAGAGCCCGCCGAACGCCGCTTGGCCGTGCGTCATGCCGTTGAGGCGCATGGTTATTCCGAGCGGCGGGCCTGCCAGTTGATGGGGATGAACCGTAGGACGTACCGGCGAGCGCCTGGCCCGGATAGCGACGCCGACCTGCGCGTCCGGTTGCGGGAACTGGCCGAGGAACGTCGGCGTTTCGGCAGTCCCAGGCTGCACATCCTGTTGCGGCGTGAAGGCGTTGCCGTAAACCACAAGCGGGTCGAGCGGGTGTACCGGGAGGAAGGACTGTCACTTCGGCTCAAACGACGCCGCAAGCGGGTCAGTCACTTGCGTGTCGTGCAGCCCGGACCGACCGGGCCGAACCAGCACTGGGCCATGGATTTCGTAAGCGATTGCCTGGAAAATGGCCGACGTTTCCGTGTGCTCACGGTGGTCGATCTCTTTGACAGGCAAAGCCCGATGATGGAAGTGGACCACTCCCTGACCGGCGAGCGGGTGGCGAGAGCTTTGGAACGTCTGAGTGCCGTGGGGCAGTGTCCGGCAATCATCCGCACGGACAACGGGCCAGAGTTTACCAGCAAGGCCCTTGACCGCTGGGCGCATGGGCGGGGAGTCAAACTGGAGTTCATCCGGCCTGGCAAGCCGATGGAAAACGGTCATATCGAAAGCTTCAACGGTCGGTTGCGGGATGAGTGCCTCAATGCCCAGACCTTCCGCTCGCTGGCCGAGGCCAAAAGGATCATCGAGGACTGGAGGCAGGATTACAACACCGTGCGCCCCCATAGCGCCCTTGCCGGGATGAGCCCGGAGGAATACCGAAGAGCCATTAAAGGGGAAAAACCTGAAACCAAGAGTCCGAACTTATCCTTGGTATACTCGAGGGGGTAAGGTCACTCTCACAAAACAGAAAAATCCACCTACGTCTTACCGTAAGGCCGATCAAAAGTGGCACCTATGTGTCACCAATTTTGGTAATACAAAGAAAAAGGCACCTAGCCTTTGGGCTAAGTGCCTAAAATTCCTGGTGGGCCATCAAGGACTCGAACCTTGAACCAACGGATTAAGAGTCCGCTGCTCTACCAATTGAGCTAATGGCCCGTTGCCGTTCACGTGCGGCGAAGAGACGATTTACGCGAGCTCCCCCTACCTGTCAACAAACTTTTTCAAAAAATTTTCCCGCCCGCTCACAGGGTTTGCCGTTTGTCTCGATCTCGCTTATAAAAATCGTTTGAACGACATCTACCGCCGCCATCCCGGCGGCGTCCACCCAGGGCGCCCATGAGCCATATTCTCGGCATCAAATTCCACGAGCACGGACAAGTCTATTACTTCGATTCCGGGCCGTTTGTCGTCGCCATCGGCGATTTCGTCCTGGTCCAGACCGAACAGGGACTGGGCATGGGCCAAGTGGCCCTCATCCGGGACACCCCGCCGGACGATCTCACCCCGGAAGACATCAAACCCATCTTTCGCCTCCCCGGCCCCGAGGACCATGAAATCCGGCACGAAAACCTCAAACTCGCCCGGGAAGCCCATACCTATTGCCGCAAGTGCGTCGAAAGCCGCGAACTCGAAATGAAGCTCGTCGGCGTCGAGGTCCTGCACGATCGGGGAAAAATCGTCTTTTATTTCACCGCTCCGGGCCGTATCGACTTCCGGGAGTTGGTCAAGGATCTGGTCAAGGCCTACCACACCCGCATCGAACTGCGCCAGATCGGCGTGCGCCACGAGACCCAGATGCTCGGCGCCATCGGCAACTGCGGCCAGATGTGCTGCTGCCGCCGCTTCATGCGCAAATTCGCGCCCGTGACCATCAAAATGGCCAAGGAACAGAATCTGTTCCTCAACCCGACCAAGATTTCCGGCATTTGCGGCCGCTTGTTGTGCTGCCTGTCCTTCGAACAGGAAAACTACGAGCAGTTCCAGAAAAAATGCCCCCGGGTCGGCAAGAAGTTCGCCACCTCCCTGGGGACGGTCAAGGTCCTGCGCACCAATCTTTTTCGCGAAACCGTCACGGTCCTGACCGAGGTCGGCGAGGAACGCGAGCTGAGCGTGGAGGAATGGGCCGCCATTGCCGAGGCCAGGCCCATCGCGCCCGACGCCTCCGGCGCCAAACCGGCCGAGCCCAAACGGGATGTCCCGGCCCAGGCCGCCCCGGCGAGTTCCCGGGAACCGGCCAAGCCCCAGCCCGCGTCCGCAGGCGCGGCCCAGGGCAATCGCGGCGAGCCCGGCCGGTCCTCGCGACGCGGCCGCCGCCCCATGCGCAAACCCCAGAAACAACCCCGGGAGGCCGCCCAGGAGCAGCCGTCCCAGCGCCAAAGGCCCCCCAAACCCGACAACCGCCATGCCGGCGGCAAACCTTCCCGTGACCCGGAGACCGGATCGTGAACCGTTTTTATATCACCACCCCGATTTACTACGTCAACGCCAAGCCCCATCTCGGCCACGCCTACACCACCATCGTGGCCGACAGCCTGGCCCGCTACCATGCCCTGTGCGGCGAGGACGTCTTTTTCCTCACCGGCACCGACGAACACGGCGATAAGATCGCCGAGGCGGCCCAGAAAGCCGGCCAGACCCCCAAGGAATACGCCGACGGCATAAGCGGCCTGTTCCGTGCCCTGTGGCCCAAGCTCGGCATCACGCCGAACCGCTTCATCCGCACCACCGATTCCGACCACAAGGAAACGGTGCGCCGGGCCCTGCAATACGTCTACGACAAGGGCGACATCTATTTCGGCGAGTACGGCGGCCACTACTGCAAGGGCTGCGAGCGTTTCCTGACCGAAAAGGAGCTCGTGGACGGCCTGTGCCCGGACCACAAGGTCAAGCCCGAATACATTGCCGAAAAGAATTACTTTTTCCGCATGTCCAAGTACCAGGGCGCGCTCCTTGAGCACATCAAGGCCAATCCGGACTTCATCCGGCCGCGCCAGTACCGCAACGAAGTGATCAGCCTCCTCGAGTCGGGCGCCCTGGACGACCTGTGCATCTCCCGGCCCAAATCCCGCCTCACCTGGGGCATCGAGCTGCCGTTCGACAACAATTTCGTGACCTATGTCTGGTTCGACGCGCTCATCAACTACCTGACCGCCCTGGGCTGGCCCGATGCGCCGGACTGGTCGAGCTGGTGGGACGTGGCCGAGCACCTCGTGGCCAAGGACATCCTCAAGCCCCATGCCGTGTTCTGGCCCACCATGCTGCTCGCCATGGACGTGCCGCTCTACAAGCGCCTCAACGTCCACGGCTACTGGCTCGTGCGCGACACCAAGATGTCGAAATCCCTCGGCAACGTGGTGGAGCCTCAGGCCATGGCCGCCCGGGCCGGACTCTCCGGCATGCGCTACTTCCTCCTGCGCGAGATGGTCTTCGGCTCGGATTCGAGCTTTTCCGACGAGGCGTTCGTCGGCCGGTTCAACGCCGATCTGGCCAACGACCTCGGCAACCTGGCCAACCGGACCCTGGCCATGACGGCCAAGTATTTCGGGAGCGTGGTGCCCGCGGCCGGCCCGGCCGAGGCGGCCGACACGGAACTGGCCCGATTGGCCGGCGAAGCCATGCAGAACTTCGTGACGCTTTTCGGCGCAGCCCAGTTCTCCCGGGCCCTGGAAGCCCTGTGGGAGCTGGTGCGCGGCCTCAACAAGCACCTCGACGCCATGGCCCCCTGGACCCTGTTCAAGGAAGGCAAGCTGGAGCGCCTGGGCCGGGTCATGGCCGACGTGCTCGGCGGTCTGCGCAAGATCGCCGTGTGCCTGCTGCCGGTCATGCCCGAAGCGGCTACGACGCTTCTCACGCAGCTCGGCCAGTCGGCCGAGGGGCTGAACCTCAAGGACGAGGCCGCGGCGTTCGCTCCCCTGGCCGCCGGGACTACCGTGGCCGCGACGTCCAACCTCTTCCCGCGCCTGGAGGTCGAGGTGGCCAAGGACGAGGCCCCTGCGCCCAAGGCCAAGGGCAAGGAGAAAAAGGCCAAGCCCGCTCCCGCACCCAAGCCCGAACCGGCGGCGGAAGTGGCCTTCGAGGATTTCGCCAAGCTCGATCTGCGGGTGGGCACCGTGGTGTCGGTGGCGCCGGTGCCGGGCGCGGACCGGCTCTATGCCGTCAGCGTGGATATCGGCGAGCCCGAGCCCCGGCCGGTGGTGGCCGGACTGGCCGAACACTACAAGCCCGAGGAGTTGACCGGCCGGCAGGTGGTGCTCGTGGCCAACTTGGCCCCGCGCAAGCTCCGTGGTGCCGTGTCCCATGGCATGATCCTGGCCGTCAAACATGCCGACGGTCTGGCCCTGCTCGGGCCGTCCTGCCCGGTGGGACCGGGAGACCGGGTTTCGTAACCTCCCGGGGACGTCTTGGGACGTTCTCGCGACGTACAAAAGGCGGGTCGTTTGGCCCGCCTTTTCTTTTTGGTGAACGCTGCCGCCCCACCGCAAAAAAACATATTAAAAGATACAGCATTTCCGGCATGTTGACAGCGGCGTTACTTCTGATACCTTTTTGAAACATAAGTGCGTGGTTGACGTCTGCCGGAGCCGGCCCCAGGCAGAGCCTGGTCGGAGCCGGTGTGTTTCGGGCGTATCGAACGGGGGGTTACGCATGCGCCGTTTCTTGCCTTTCCCGCTGCTCCTGACACTCCTTGTCGGGGTCGGTGCCGTTGCCGTGGTCACGGCCCTGGTCTCGTTGCCGGTCGGACTGGCCGCGGCGGTTGTTGTGCTCGTGGCGGTCCTGGCCGTGGGCGAACGTTGTCTGGTCCGGCCCATGGCCCTGTTGACCCAGCGCGCCAGCCGCATCGCCGACGGGACCGCGGCGCCCGAAACGGGCTCGCCAGGCGTGGTCGCCCCGCTTGAACGGCTTGCCGCCACCCTGGCCTCCGTGGAAAAGCTTGTGGCGGACCAGCGCGCCCTGGCCGAAACCCGGGCCGAGGAAATCGCCGCCCAGGCCGCCACGGCCGCGCGCGCCGAAAAAGCGGCCCAGCATGCCCGTAAAAAGGACGAAGCCCGACGCCAGGGCATGCTCGGGTCCGGCGAGACCTTGGAAGAGGTGGCCGACACCATCAAAAAAGCCGCTGCCGCCCTGCGCGACGAGACCCGGCAGGTCACATCCGGCGCCGAGGAACAGCGCCAGTACGTGGACGAGACCGCCCAGGCCGTGGAGGTCATGGTGGGCAGCGTCACCGAAGTGGCCCAGGGCGCGGCCCAGGCCGCCCAGGCCGCCGATCAGGCCCGGCAACGCGCCACGGACGGGGCCGCCGTAGTGGACACCTCCGTGGCCGCCATCGGCAAGGTCAGCGACCTGTCCGCCGCCCTGACCGCCAACCTGTCCGAACTGGGCCGCCAAGCCGAATCCATCGGCCAGGTCATGACCGTCATCTCGGACATCGCCGATCAGACCAACCTGCTGGCCTTAAACGCGGCCATCGAAGCGGCCCGGGCCGGAGAGGCCGGGCGCGGTTTCGCCGTGGTGGCCGACGAAGTGCGCAAGCTGGCGGAAAAGACCATGACCGCCACCAAGGAGGTGGGCTCGGTCATCAAGGCCATCCAGGAAGGCACCTTCGATAACATCCGCAACATGGAGCAGGCATCCGAGGCCGTGGCCACGGCCACGGATCTGGCCGGGCAATCCCGGGACGCCTTGAGCGAAATCGTGCGTCTGTCCGGCGACGCCGCCGGCCAGGTGCGCACCATCGCCTCGGCTTCGGATGAGCAGGTGGCGGCTAGCGAACGCATCAAAACCGCCATCGAGCGCATCCGGGACCTCTCCGGCTGCACCACCGACGGTATGGTCCGCTCCTCGGGCACCATCGAAACCCTGGGCGACCAGATCGAGGAACTCATCAAGCTCAACGGCGTGTTCAAGCTCATCGGCCAGGGCGCGGCCCAGGATGCGGTGGAGGCGTTGGCCGGAGACCCGGACATGATCGGACTCGCGCAGGAGGCCATGGAGCGGCGCATGCGCCAAGCCCTGGCCGCCAACGCCTTCCTCGAACTGCTCTACGTCACCGATGCCCGGGGCGTGCAGGTCACCGAGAATATCGCGCCCGCGAGCGCCCGGATCAAACAGTCCGGTTCGGTCCGGGGAACGAACTGGTCCGGACGGCCCTGGTTCACCGCCTGCATGGAGAACCGGGATACGGCCATTTCGCCGATTTATGTATCCCAGGCCTCGGGCGAATACTGCCTGACCATCTCCACGCCGATTTTCGCGCAGGACCACATTGTCGGGGTGCTCGGCGCCGACATCAAGGTGTTCGGTTGATCAGGTCGGGGAAGCGCCTCCGGCGGCCAAAGGGCGCTGCCCTTTGGAATCCCGCTCCCAAGCCAGGCCTGTTCGGAGCGACCGCCTAAGGCTTGGCGCCCGTGTCCGGTCTACCGGGCCGCGCGGGACCTCGGCCAGAGCTGGGAAGCGAGCATGCCGGCGAACATGAGCCCGCAACCGATGAGTCCCCGGGTGTTCAGACGCTCGTCCAGGATGACCGCACCGCACAGAGCCGCGAACACGGATTCGAAGCTGAGCAAAATGGCGGCGTGGGTTGGCTTGGCGTCGCGCTGGGCCACGACCTGGAGCGTGTAGGCCAGGCCCACCGACAGAATGCCGCCGTAGAGGATCGGCACGGCCGCGCCCCGCACCCCGGCCAGGGTCACGTCCTCGAACAGCACAGCCCCGATCAGGCTCAGCACCGCGCAGACGGCATACTGGGCCGTGGCCAGGGGCAAGGCCCGGGTGCGCGGCGACAGCCAGCCGATGAGCAGCACATGGCCAGCCCAGAAAGAGGCCCCGAGCAGTTCGAGACCATCCCCGGGCGCCAGGCTGAAATCCTCGGTCACGGACAAAAAGTACAAGCCGATCACCGCCAGTACGGCGCCGACCACGTCACCCCGGGCCGGGCGCTGCCGGAACAGCAGCCCAAGCAGCGGCACCAGCACCACATACAGGCCGGTGATGAAACCGGCCTTGCCCGCGGTGGTGTATTTGAGCCCCACCTGCTGCAGCGTGGCCCCGGCAAAAAGGATGCTGCCGGCCATCAGGCCGCCGACCCAGGGGAAACCGGTCTCACCCCCGGACAGAAACGGCACCGGCGGCGGGTAGCGCAACGAACGCATGGCCAGGGGGGCCAAAACCAGGGCGCCCAGGGCGAACCGGATGCCATTGAAGCCGAGCGGCCCCATGTAGTCCATGCCCACACGCTGGGCCACAAAGGCCAGGCCCCAGATCAGGGCGGTCACGAGACACAAAATGTCGGCCCGCAAGGACGGGTTGCCCATGATATTCGACCTCTTCACGCCCGGACCCGGCCGCCTGCCGGCATCAGCGCGCGGACTTTTGCATCGTTGTTGTCTTTCGGGCCTGCGGCCCAGGCTCCGTATGCTTAGGAGACGGATTCAACCGTCCGAGGCTGCTGCACAATTCCCGAGAGGCTTTTCTTTGCCCCAAGACTGAAATGGCAACACCCTGAAATCCTATTGGGATTCCAAAGGGCAAAGCCCTTTGGCCGCCGGAGGCTTCTCCCCCTCCCCTCCCCTCCCCTCCACTCCACTCCACTTCCCCGCTCCGCCACAAAAAAAAACGGCGGGGTCGCCCCCGCCGTGTGTTGTCTGTCACTGTTCAGGGACTGTCGCGCCTAGGAGCGTTGCCCGTTGTTATGGGACTCGCCCCGGGAGCGCGGCAGGATGAGCACGCGCTTGAGCGGACCGTCGCCCTTGCTGCGGGTGGAGATGGCCTCGTCTTCCTGCAGGGCCAGGTGCACGACCCGACGGTGGTAGGAAGACAGGGGCTTGGTGGATTGGGGCCGCCCCAGGCTCTTGGCCTTGTCGGCCAGGAAAATGGCCATCTTGCGCAGGTTGTCGTCCTGGCGTTCGCGGTATTCGCCGGTATTGAGCTGAACCTTGACCGGGTTGCCATAGCGCCGGATGACGATGCGGTTGACGAGGTACTGGATGGCGGACAGGGTCTGGCCTTCGCGGCCGATGAGCAGGCCGGAATTGTCCTCGTCGCGCACGAGCACGGCCACGCGTTCGGTGGTGCCGGAAATCTCGAAATCCGGGATCTGCCCGAGGATGCCGTCGAGCATCTTTTCCATGACCTCGCGCACCAGGGCTTCCAGTTCCGGGGTCATGGGTTCGGCCGGGACCTCCGGGGCAGCCGGGCGTTCCGGCCGGGAGCGGCCGTCGCGGCGAGGAGCAGGCGCACTGTCCTCCGCGACCTCGGGTTCGGAAAAGTCGGCCTCTTCGGGCTCGGCCGGTTCCTCGAACTCGGGCTCGGGCTCGATCGGAGCCTCGGGCCGGGTCTCGGCCCGGACTTCCGGGGCGGGCAGGGCCACTTCGGCCTCGGCGAGAACGGCCTCGGGGGGAGCGGCCTCGGCGGCAACCGGCGTCTCGATCGGGCGCGGCGCTTCGGGCGCGGGTTCGGTTTTGGCCTGAACCGGGGCTTCGACTTTGGGTTTGGCCGCGCGCGGGGCGCGGGACGACCGATCCTGGCGGCCGGCGCCATTTTGGCCCGACTTGCCGGACAGTTCCTGCAAGAGATTTATTTCCTCGCGGATGCGGGCTCTGACCTGGGCTTTTTTCTTGCCCACAAGCCCGAAGATACCCGAGGACCCGCCGGAAAGGATCTCGACTTCGAGTTTTTCACGGGGGGCGCCGAGCTGCCGGCAGGCTTCCTCCATGGCTTCATCCACGGTTTTCCCGCTGAAGGTCCTAAATTCACTCATACGCGCTCCTTGATGGCACTTCCTGGACGACCCGAGGGCGACAGGGATGCTCGGTGATGCGATGGATCAGGATTTTTTTCNNAGCATCCACCATTGCTGGGCGATGGAAATGATGTTGTTGACCAGCCAGTAAACGACCAGTCCCGAGGGGAAGTTCAGGAACATGAACGTGAACACCACGGGCATAAGCAGCATGATCTTGGCCTGGGTCGGATCGCCCGGGGCNGGTGTCATCTTCTGCTGGATGAACATGGTCGCGCCCATGATCAGTGGGGTAATGTAAAACGGGTCCTTAGCCGACAGATCCGCGAGCCAGATCAGATTGGTGAACGGCAGATGGGTGATGAACGCGGCGTGNCGCAGTTCGATGGAGTGCAGCAAGGCCTGGTACAACCCGAAAAACACCGGGATCTGCACGATCATGGGCAGACAGCCCCCGGCNGGGTTGACCTTNTAGGTCTTGTACANCTGCATCATCTCTTCGTTCATCTTCTGGCGGTCGCCCTTGTACTTTTCCCGCAACTGGCTCAGCAAGGGCTGGAGCTTTTTCATCTGCTCCATGGACTTGTAGCTCTTGTGGGACAGGGGCCAGAAAATGGCCTTGATCAGCACGGTGAGCAGGATGATGGCTACGCCGTAGTTGCCGACATAGCTGTAGAAGAAATGCAGCAGCTTGAGCAACGGCTTGGCCACGAAATCGAACCAGCCGTAGTCGATGGCGGCAGACAGATTCTGCGGGGCCATGCCGAGATAATGCGGGGATTTGGGACCGAGAAAGTAGTTCACGGTCAGATCGGCCCGCCCGCCGACCGCGATGTCGCCGGCATCCTTTTCCACGGCCACCCGGAAGATGCCGTTTTCGATCTTGGCCTTGCCGTGCAGGCCGTCGGTGTCGGGGATGGCGCCGACGAGAAAATAATTGCTCATGATGGCGCCCCAGCGGACCACCTTCTCATCGGCGATGCCCTCGGCCAGCTTCTTCTCGCTGGAATAGAGCTCCAGGCCCGAAGTATCGTAGAAGGCGGCCTGGGTGGGGTTGTAGCTGTTGCCCTCGGACGAGAGGCGGTTGACGGCCAGGGTCATGGCCAGCCGGTTCTTGACCGGTTCGGCACCGGTATTGGACAAGGAAAGCTTTTCCTCGATGAGGTAGCCGTCGCCGGTAAAAGTGAGGGTGCGCCGGATGATGGTCGTGCCCATGCGGCCGGTGAAAACCAGGGTGCCCGAGGCGCCGGGCACGAGATTGAGGTCGCCGCCTTCCACGGCCCAGTCGACGTTTTGCCAGGTCGGGGTGCCGTTGATCAGCAGGCCAAGGGGGGCCTTGGCACCGGCGCCGTCGCCCACGAGATCGACGGGAGGGGACTGGGGATCAATGGTCTGGTGAAAGTTTTTGAGTTCGAAGCGATCGAGCACGGCGCCGCTGGTATTGAACACGGCCGTGTACAGGGGGGTCTGCACGGTGACTTTCTTGCCCGGGGTGGGGGCGAAGGCGGACAGGGCCTCGGCCTTGGCGGCCGGGGCCGTTTTGGCCTGTTGCGAGCTGGATTGCGTCTGGGCTGTTTGCTTCTGGTCAGGCTTAGGGGCCGGGTGTTGCGGGGGGAACAGGAAGTTCCAGCCCACGAGGACGGCAAGGGAGAGTACCACGGCCACAATCACGCGTTTGTTTTCCATTGTCCTTCAAATCCCGTCGATTGGTGTGGGTGCGCCGGCAGGATGGGGCGCGGCGAAGCGCCCAGGGGCGCGGCCAGGGGGCTAGCGGCACGGGGTCATAGCCTCCCCGGGCCAGGGGATGGCAGCGCAGGATGCGCCACAGGGCGAGCAGACCGCCCCGCACAATGCCGAAACGGCCCACAGCCTCCAAGGCATACTCGGAGCAGGTGGGGATGAAGCGGCAGCACGGCGGCTTCAGGGGTGAAATGGCGAGCCTATAGAATCGTATGGCCCAGATGACGGCACTGCGCATGGAGTTTCGTTCCCCGACCGCGGGGGGCGGCCGAAGTCTTTAGCCATCCGTTCCAGGAGGGGGCACAGGTCGCGGCAAGCCGAACGCAGGGTCAAGACAGCGGGATCGAGGGATTTCTTGGCCACGATCACCATGTCCAGCGCGGATACGGCCGTAGGCGCGCAAAGCCGCAGGCACTCGCGCAAAACGCGTTTGACGCGGTTGCGGACCACGGCGTTCCCGACCTTCTTGCCGATGGCCATGCCCAGTCGCCACGGAGCGTCCGTGTCCGGTCGCGGCAGGGCGAACACGAGAAAGAAGCTGCCATGATAGCGGCGGCCCGCTTCGAAGCAGGCCGCGAATTCCTTTCCTGTCCGGACCCTGTGCGCCGGGGCGAAGCCTAGGCAGCCAGACGTTTGCGACCCTTGGCCCGACGGCGGCGCAACACGGCCTGTCCGTTTTTGGTTCTGGAACGGACGAGGAAGCCGTGGGTGCGTTTTCTGCGAATTTTGCTCGGCTGGTATGTTTTCTTGCTCATGCATAATCTCCGTAATTGTGATGAACTTCTTTCAATACCCACCCCCGGCGATATCGTCAAGGGTCTTGCCCGGGAGGGGCCGCCTCGGGTGGTGGCTGGGGGACACGCCGCACCCCGCACGCGCACCGTATGGCCAAAAAGGCCAGGATTCCCAAGGCAAGGACCGGGTCGGAATCCAGGACCGCCACGGTGAGCAGCAGGCCCGCCCCGACCAGGGCGATGTATCCTGCCTTTTTTTTGCGCAACAGGGAAGCGGCCAGGGCCACGGTCCCGAGGATGATCAGGGAGAGATGGAGAAATGGGGGCATATTCTGGTCCGCTACCAATTTTTTTTGGGCCGGGAAGAATTTTTCACATTTTTCCCTTGACGGGAAGCCCTCCCGGGCCTAGAAACGTTTCTCCACGTGACGCGGGGTGGAGCAGACCGGTAGCTCATCGGGCTCATAACCCGAAGATCGCAGGTTCAAATCCTGCCCCCGCAACCAGGAAGTTCAAGGGCCTTACGGAGAGAATCCGCAAGGCCCTTTTTCTTTACCCTCTCTTCCCCCTGCGGGGAACGACACCTTCCCTTCATGTTTTTCTGCCCCACCAGCCAAGGCTTACCGAGGTTACGCGGCAAGTCTACCGCAAGAGTGCTCCGGGAGCGTTGCAACCGGCCGCCGACTCCGGCTATTGCCGCGCGACACGAAACTTGCGTAGCGAGGTTTGCCATGCGGCATCGTAATTTTACAACTATCTCTCCGCAATAATTTATTTTTTTAAACAGACCGCCACTCCGCCACAGGGCGAAAGAGGCTGTGGCGGACGCGGCCGAAAAGCCGTTGGCTCTCCGGTCCACCCCGCGCAGGGGAATCATCTGTTCGAAAATCGAACAGTAAATCTCCGCTGCAATGCTCCAAGGTCGAACATATTTAGCGGGGTTGGCTCAAAAAATGCGCAAGGAAGGGGCAAAAGAGCAATGTGGGGGCCCTTGCCGTACCGAGGAGCCCCTTTCGAGAGTGGATGGGCGGGGTGGTGATCCGTGCGATTTCCGCGTCCAGAAGGTGCCTCCCCAGGACCGGCTACCGCGAATCCGAACAGGCGACGCGCATGCGCCCGGTATGGAAAACCTCCCAAATATTGGTTAATATGATGCCAATCGCCTTGCACGCTCGCTCGCCAAACGGAGTCTGGAAGACGCTGTTGCGGCCCCCTGGGCACAGCTCCTAAAAGTGGCCGTGCGTTGTTGCAGGGCAGACTTGATTCCCGCAAAAGGCTGGTTATCGGCTGTATTTCTTCATTTTTTGAAACAACTGCGCGGGTTCTCGGTGCAAAACAATTTTCATGAATACCGTTGGACGGCGTGAGTCTTGCAAAAATTTGGATTTGTTCGGCGTTGTGTGGCCTGACTGTATGAGAGGCAGCGACGGGCAGGGAGCGNCTTGACGGGAAGCCCTCCCGGGCCTAGAAACGTTTCTCCACGTGACGCGGGGTGGAGCAGACCGGTAGCTCATCGGGCTCATAACCCGAAGATCGCAGGTTCAAATCCTGCCCCCGCAACCAGGAAGTTCAAGGGCTTACGGAAGAAACGCCGTAAGCCCTTTTTCTTTCCCCAGTGCTATCCCCAGCAGATAAGGCATAAATCAGTAGCAATCGGCATCAATGGGCGGGCCGTTTCCACTTCGTGGACGGGCAAAATAGCCGGAGGCTCCAGACTGGGGGCCATGCCTGCATATGCTACATGTCCACGCCCACGGCCTCCTCGGCTCATACCTGACGGACACCCCTGCCAGCTTCTTTTCTCCAAAGAGATTTGCTCTTCCGTGAGGGCTCATTTGACGGAAAGGCATTCTACACATAATCAGATATCGAAAAATACGGGAAACGGACAATGGCCTAGAAAAAGTCCAGAATGGACTTTTTTAATTTCGGAATGGTCGAACAAAGCTCTACCATTCCTCCTGGTTGCTACGCAACCGATGGGCCGTTCTGGCCCACGCAGCCTCTTTTGCTACAGGCTGCTGGCCACTCCCGGCAGGCATGCCCCTGTTCCTGATGGGGTATTGTCAAGCATGCTGTATAGGTTCTTTGCGCTTTTTCACCAGAGGTTTTTGCCAGATGGATACCTCCTCTCCGACGGAACATGGCTTGGTCATTGAACGCACCCTGATTCCGAAAGTCTCCTTTGCTCTCCACCAGAATGCCGTCCCCGTCCTGTTGGAACTGGCCGTCCGAAACGACGGTCAGGAATCATGGGAAGATCTGGCTCTGACCATCCATGCCGAGCCCCCTTTCTTTCAACAGCGCGCTTGGCAACTCAGCAAAATAGGCCCAGGGCAATGCTGTCGCATCCCCGATCTCGACCTTTCCTTGGATGGCGGCCAGCTCTTCCGCCTTACCGAAGCCGAAATAGGGCAGGTGACCTTCACCGTTACGCACGGCAATACGGTTCTGGTCAGCCAGAGGCAGCCGGTGGAACTCTTGGCGCGCAACCAATGGGGCGGCATTGCGCAGTATCCGGAACTGGCTGCGGCTTTTGTGCGGCCTAATGATCCGGCTGTGGAACGAATTCTCAAAAAGGCAGCCGACCTGCTCCTACGCGCCGGAAAAGAAACCGCGTTCACCGGATACGATCGAGGCGGCAAGCGCCGTGTCTGGGAAATATTGGCCGCCATTTGGCAAGCGGTTAGCTCCCTCGGACTCGATTATGCCTTGCCGCCGGCCGGTTTCGAGCAACAAGGCCAAAAAGTGCGTTCTCCAGAGCAGATTCTGGGGAACGGTCTGGGAACGTGCCTGGATCTGAGTTTTCTTTTTGCGTCCTGCCTGGAGCAGTGTAACTTTCATCCCCTGCTCGTTTTTCTGGACGGCCACGCCTTCGCCGGGGCGTGGCTCGTGCCCGAGGTTTTTGCGACCACGGTGGTCGACGATGTGACGGCCCTGCGAAAGCGGTTGCAGTTGCAGGAAATCGTGCTGTTTGAACCAACCCTGGCCGTGCGCAGCCAGCAGGCGCCCCCCAAGTTCTCCTGGTCCTGCGAAGTGGGAACCCGCCAGGTCGCCACGGAGGAGCCCCGCCACTTCCAGCTTGCCCTGGATATCAGCCGGGCCCGCATGGAGCGCATCCGTCCCCTGGCGAGCGATACGGAGCTTCTCCAGGCGACACGGGCGACATCTTCGGAGTCAGGAACAGCCGAGGTGTTGGACCTGGACGATGCGCCGGATCTCGTGGAAATCGGACCCCTCGCCCGCGCACCGGAATCTTCTGGGCCACAGGGGCGGTTGGACCGCTGGCAGCGCAAATTGCTCGATCTCTCCCTGCGCAATAACCTGCTCAATTTTCGGGCCAGCAAACGGGTGGTGGAGCTCATGATCCCGGACCCCGGCCGCCTGGAAGACCTGCTGGCCGACGGCAAACGCTTCAAACTGCGTCCCGGAGTGCACCTGATGGAGGGTAGCGACCCGCGGGATGCTTCCTTGCATCAGGCCCGTCACCGCGAGGAAGTGGGACGGGAACATGCCCTGGAGGGACTGGAGAACGGGGAGCTCTACATACAGCTCTCCGATGACGAGATGGATCGACGGCTGGTGGAGCTTTTTCGAGCCTCGCGCCTGGCCCTCCAGGAAGGTGGTGCCAACACCTTGTATCTTGTGCTGGGCTTTCTGGTCTGGAATCAGGACGGGAAAGATGGTCGCCGCTACAAGGCTCCGTTGATTCTCATCCCNGTCAACCTGGCCCGAAAGGCAGTGCGCTCGGGTTTCTCCCTGTCCCTGCACGAGGACGAGCCGCGCTTTAACCTGACCTTGCTGGAGATGCTGCGCCAAGATTTCCAGTTACACCTGCCGGCGGTCGAGGGTGAGTTGCCGCGGGACGATTCCGGCCTGGACGTGGCCACCATCTGGCGTGCCGTGGCCACGGCCGTCAAGGACATGCCAGGCTGGGAAGTGACCCAGGAAGTCTGTCTGGGGCAATTCTCCTTTGCCAAGTACCTCATGTGGAAAGACCTGACCGATCACGCCGCACAACTGCGGCAAAATCCCGTGGTACGTCATCTCATGGACTCCCCGGATCAGGCCTACGGCGAACGCGCGGCCTTTGTCGCTCCGGAACAATTGGATGATGTCCTGCCCCCGTCAGGGAATTTCTGTCCGCTTCCGGCCGATTCCTCCCAACTGGCAGCGGTGGTGGCAGCGGCCGAGGGACGCGATTTCGTGCTCGAAGGTCCGCCCGGCACAGGCAAGAGCCAGACTATCGCGAACCTTATCGCCCAGTGTCTGGCGCTGAACAAGACCGTGCTGTTCGTGGCCGAGAAGACCGCCGCCCTGGAGGTTGTCTACCGGCGGCTCAAGATGGTCGGTCTGGGAGAATTCTGTCTGGAGCTTCACTCCCACAAGGCGAACAAGCTCGAGGTGCTCAAACAGCTTTCGACCTCCTGGGACACCCGCAAGGCTGGCGACCAAACGACCTGGGAGCAGGAATGCGCCCGCATGGATCTCCTGCGTAGCCAGCTCAACGCGCTGGTTGAACGGCTGCATCACCGATGGCCGAACGGCCTTTCCGTGTTCACGGCGATCAGCCGGACCCTGGCCGGTCGGGACCTGCCGCACGTGCCGCTCCAGTTCCCCGGGCCGGACTGCCACGACAAGGCCGCCCTGGACCGGTTGCTCGACACGGCCATGCGTCTGGGTATTCACGCGACCCAGGTCGCCGGCATACCGACCGAGCAATGGGCCCTGGTCACGGCCACGGAATGGGCTCCGGGCTGGGAAGCTGACCTGACAGGGGCACTGCACGACATGATCCCGCCGTGCGAGGGGCTGGTGCAGGCCGCGACCGCCTTTTTCGAGGGTACCGGTTTGCCGACGAGCACCCTGTCGGCGACCGCGTGCCGCGCCTTGGGAGCCCTGGCGCACGACCTGCCGCAAGCCTGCGGACGCGACTGGAGCTTCCTCCTGCGCCCGGATGCCGCGAGTTGCCTGGGCCGCCTGCGAGAGGGGCAAGCCCTGGCGGCAAGGGGCCGGCAACTCCTGGCCCAATTGAGCGGACAGCCGGATGGCGCTCCCCCGCCCTGTGAGACTCGGGAGGCGACGGAGAGCCTCTGGCCCGACCTCGAAACCCGGGCCTTTGATCTCGCGGCCGAGGTCCGGCATGGCCTTGCGCAGGCCGAGGAGGAACTGCGTCTTCCAGGCGGCATTCCTGCCGGACCCGTGCTCGCCGAGCGTCTGCAGACCCTGCGCCAGCGGATCGCGACGGTCGCGGCCGGGGTCAAGGAAATTTCCCACGCCTATCTGGACCGGGTGCACGCAGGCAAGTCCCTCGATGAGGATCGGCGGCAGCTTTGGGGNCGNCTNTCCCGCGAGTATCGCCCCGAGGCCACGAGCCTGGACTTGGAGCGACTGCGGCAGGACTGGCAACACGCGGCGTCATCCTGGTGGCTCAAAAGGAATGCCGGCCAACGTGCGGTGCGCAAGGCCCTGTTGGCTGTGGCCACGACGCCTCGCGCNANNGTGGGCAATGATGCCCAGGATTTGGAGCTCTTGCTCGCTATCCGGGATCGCGACGGCCAGCTTTCCGCTTACGAAGATTTACGGAGCCGGGATGCCGGCGGGTGGGATTGGGCGGCCCTGGAAACTTCTGCCCTGACCAGCTTCCAACGTCTGAAGGGAACGCTGGAGCGGGTGGTGCAAGACTTCAATCGACTGGCCAAGCTCCAGGAGTTGGAGGCAAAACTGGCACCCTATGCGGACCTCGGTCCGCTGACCGCGGGATTATGGTCCGGCCTCACCACCAAGGCCGAGGATATCGACCTGGCCACGAAACTGGGGGAGCAGTTCACCGACGCTCTTGCCGGGCTCTATGATCGCCCCGAAGCCTTGAAGACCGGCCTGGAGGCGCTCGGACGTCTGATCGGGGAAAACAACCTGCTGCTTGCAACCCATGGCGCGGCCACCCGAGCCTGTGGCGAAGTCTCGACGCAGCTTTCGCATTTCCTGGCGGCGCTGACCATGCTGCTTGACCGGCTCGGCGGCGACGAGACCGCCAGGCGTCACGTGGCGGCCATGCCGCCGGACCAACTCGTTTCGTGGTGCGGCGCCTTGCTGGCCCAATCCCGGTTGCTCCGTCCCTGGTGCGCCTGGAACCGAGTCGCCGGTGAAACCCGGGGCCTGGGGCTTGGCCCCCTGGTCCAAGCTGTAGCCACGGGGGGCATATCCGGCGCCCAGGTCAAGGAGACCTTTGCCGTGAATTATTGCCGCTGGTGGCTTTGCGCGGCAGTCGATACGGAGCCGCTCTTGCGGCGTTTCGTTTCGGCCGAGCACGAACAGGCTATCGCGGACTTCCGGCAACTGGACCAGAAACTGGCCGATCTGGCCCGAGATTGCATCCGAGCCAATGTGCGCCGCGGCGTTCCCGGAGTAGACGATGTGACCAACGCCTCGGAATGGGGCGTCTTGCGTCGGGAAATGGGGAAAAAGCGCCGGCATATACCCTTGCGTCAGCTTCTGGAGAAACTGCCGACTGCGCTNCCCAGCCTCACGCCTTGTTTATTGATGAGTCCCCTTTCCATCGCCCAATATCTGCCGCCCGACCGCACGCCTTTCGATCTGGTGGTATTCGACGAGGCCAGCCAGATACCTGTCTGGGATGCCATCGGTGCCATGGCCCGCGGGCAGCGGGTTGTGGTCGTGGGTGACCCCAAACAGTTGCCGCCCACCAACTTCTTCAACCGGGCCGAGGACGAAGACGCTGACGACGATGTGGAGACCGGCGGCGATATGGAAAGCATCCTGGACGAATGCCTCGGCGCGGGACTCCCCAGTCAGCGTCTCAACTGGCATTACCGCAGCCGCCATGAAAGCCTGATCGCCTTCTCGAATGCCCGCTATTATGCGGGAGGACTCGTGACCTTCCCTTCCCCGGTGACCGACGACCGCGCGGTTTCCCTGCATCTGGTGGAAGGTGGTTGTTACGGAAGGGGAGGCAACCGCACGAATCCGGTTGAAGCCAAGGCCTTGGTTGCCGACATTGTCCGTCACCTCAACGATCCCGTCTTCGTGGAAACCGGTCGTTCCATCGGTGTGGTAACCTTCAACTCGCAGCAGCAAAAACTGATCGAGGACCTGCTGGACGAGGAACGTCGCCGAGACGCCAGCTTGGACCATTTTTTTACCGACGACATCACCGAACCGGTATTCGTCAAGAACCTGGAGAATGTCCAAGGCGACGAGCGGGATGTAATGTATTTCTCCATCACCTATGGCCCTGACGTAGCCGGTGGCCCGCTCAATTCCATGAACTTCGGCCCGCTCAACAAGGATGGCGGCGAGCGGCGGCTCAATGTGGCCGTCACCCGGGCCAAGTATGCGTTGCGTATCTTTTCGAGCTTTCAACCGGAACAAATAGTCTTGGCGCGGACCAAGGCCAAAGGCGTGGCCGATCTGAAGCTTTTCCTCGAATATGCGCAGCGGGGCATAGGAGCCCTGGCCGAGGAAGCAAGCGCCCCTCGCGGTGACTTCGATTCTCCTTTTGAGGAGATCGTGGCCGCGGCTTTGTCACGTCGGGGATGGACGGTCCACCCACAGGTGGGGGTCTCAGCTTTTCGCATAGACCTGGGCGTGGTCGATCCCGACCGGCCAGGCCGCTATTTGGCTGGTGTCGAGTGCGACGGGGCGACCTACCATCGGGCCGCCACGGCCCGAGATCGCGACCGGCTGCGGGAGCAGGTCTTGCGCGGCCTGGGTTGGGAGATTGTGCGCACCTGGTCCACCGATTGGTGGTACGACGCGCCATCGACGGCGGATAAGTTGGATGCTCGGCTGCATGACCTCCACACTCAGGCACGGGAGCAGCAGGTCCGCTTGGAGGCAGAACGACAGACAGCCACCTGCCAGACCGAGGAAGAGACCTTTCCAGTGATCGAGCCGGAGATCATGGCGAACGACCAACCNTCCTCGACCATGGAACTCTCTCCTGCCGCAGCCAAACAGATGCTTCCACAAGCCGAAGAGCCCCGCCCGGCAAGCTATGCCCAGCCTGGGCTTTCGGCCCCGGAGGGCGATGCCCCCGCCACGACGGACGCATCCACGGCCTGTACCGATCTTCTGGCACCAGGGCAGGAAGCGGCCTTGGCCGCTGCCATTCGAGGGATCGTGGCTGCGGAAGGACCCATCCGGGCGGATGTCCTGGCCAGACGCATCGCCAAACGGTGCGGGCTCTCAAGGACTGGCAGCAGAATCCGGGAAAAAGTCGTTCGGATGGCCACACGGGAATTCGAGGGGATCGAGGAAGACGGCGGCGTATTTTTCTGGCCGACTGGCTCGACGCCCGGTCAATGGGACCACTTCCGCGCCGACCTGCCTGGCGAGTCGCGCTCGGCGGACGAGATAAGCCTGAGCGAATTGGTCGCGCTGGCGCGGGAAGTGGCATCAAGCCTTGCCGCAGATGAGGACCCAATAACGGTCATGGCACGGGCCATGGGGATGCAGCGTCTTCGTGCCGTTACCAGGCCCAGGCTGGAAAAAGCATGGGAAATAAGTCAATCCTCAAAATGAGGGCAGATGAAAAGTTTCCTGGGAAATCGTGGCCCTACCACCGCGAGGCCGACACAGACAAGCTGGTGGAAGCGATGTTCGGCAGGCTGGAGTCGCCTGCCCCATCTCGCGGCGCAAAATTGCGCTCAGTGCCTATGGCCACCTCTCGCCAAACCAGACCCCATGCGCTAGCCTGTCAGCGAGTCCCGAGGCCAAGAGGACTCTGTACTTGTAAAATGGCCCGACCTCGCTGTGACGACGACTTCGGGACTCACTTTACCCCCGCGCCCACATGTGGTGCGCCTTCAACCTGAGCCGTTAGGCGGCTGACGGTCCCCCAACTCCGTCTCCTGCGTAGCGGCCGGCCGGTGATGATTCCACAGCAGGCTCTTTTTCTCTCTGCCCGGCAAGGATGCCGCCACCATCGCCAGCCCTTCCGACTCCACAATATTGTGGTGTCCTCCATCTGCCGGGCTACCTCCGCAAGGTTGCAGGCTTCGAGGTCCATGCCGACCGACCGAAGCCGCGTTTTCAAAATGCACCTTGCCGGCCCCGCTCAAAGTCGAGGCTTATCGACGTTGCACCACACGCCATATCCACCCTCAGGAACGACGAAAGACCGGCCCGCGACACTTCACCTGGACGCGGAAGAAGAGGGCTATGGGCTCGGAAGCCCCAGGGGATAACCGCAGCAAAAGTGCTCCGGGAACGTTGCAACCGGCCGCCGGCTNCGACGATTGCCNNGCGACGCGAAACTTGCGCGGCGAGGTTTACCATACGGCATCGCAATTTTNCAATCATCNATCTGTNATAATTTATTATTTTAAACAGATCACCACTCCGCCACAGAGGAGAAAGAGGCTGTGACCGACGCGGCCGGAAAGCCGTTGGCTCTCCGGTCCACCCCGCGCAGGGAAATCATCTGTTCGAAAATCGAACAACAAATCTCCGCTGCAATGCTCCAAGGTCGAACATATTTGGCGGGGTTGGCTCAAAAAATGCGCAAGGAAGGGGCAAAAGAGCAATGCGGGGGCCCTTGCCGTACCGCGGAGCCTTTTTCGAGAGTGGATGGGCGGGGTGGTGATCCGTGCGATTTCCGCGTCCAGAAGGTGCCTCCCCAGGACCGGATACCGCGAATCCGGACAGGCGATGCGCGTGCGCCCGGGATGGAACACCTCCCAAATATTGGTTAATATGATGCCAATCGCCTTTCACGCTCGCTCGCCAAACGGAGCCTGGAAGACGCTGTCACGGTCCCCTGGGCGCAGCCCCAAAAAGTGGCCATGCGTTGTTGCAGGGCAGACTTGATTCCCGCAAACGGCTGGTTATTAGCTGTATTTCTTAATTTTTTGAAACAACTGCGCGGATTCTCGGTGCAAAACACTTTTCATGAATACCGTTGGACGGCGTGAGTCTTGCAAAAATTTGGATTTGTTCGGCGTTGTGTGGCCTGACTGTATGAGAGGCAGCGACGGGCAGGGAGCGTGTTCAAGAGAACGATCTCGTTCCGTTCCGGTAAGAGTATTCCAGGAATTCCCTCCCGTACGAGACCTTCTCCGGCACTTTTCTACAGTAAAAGGAGAAAAGACCATGAAGCCATTTTTCACGCAGACGACGCAAATTGGTGTTGTTGTGAAAGACCTCGATGCTACATTGGAAAAATACGTACATAAGTATGGCATCGGACCGTGGAAAGTATATACTTTCGACAACAAGAATGTCGACAAGCTCTACATCGGCCACGATTTGGTTGACTACAAAATGAAACTGGCGCTGTGCATGATCGGCAATACGATGTGGGAACTCATCCAGCCTATCAGCGACAATACTGACTACGTCCGCTTTCTGAAAGAACATGGGGAAGGCATCCACCATGTGGCCGTCAGCATGGA
>JGI20225J20221_1001448_pt1 | contig 24340 bp, 18 predicted proteins | sample BioMet4_FD_20221 | JGI IMG/M metagenome (IMG submission 20221)
TCTTGAAGATTGATTTCGCGCCGTCTTCCAGGCCGCTTACGCCGTCCATGGAAATGAAGCCTATATCCTGAACACCGCGAGATTTGATTTCATCGAACACCTGCATCCAGCGATGCTTGCTTTCGGTATCGCCCATCCATAAGCCCAGTACGTCTTTCTCGCCCTTTAAATCATATCCCAATACAACGTACACAGGCTGGTCAGAAACACCTTTCTCCGTACGCATGGAAACATATATACAATCGACGAATATAAAGGGATAGAAGGCCTTCAATGGTCGATTCTGCCACTCATTCAGTTCATCCAGAACACAGTCTGTGATATTAGAAATCTGTCCTGCAGACAACTTAAAGCCATAGATGTCATCAATCGTCGCAGAGATGTCTCTCTGGCTCATGCCACGGGCATACATGGCCAGCACCTTGCCCTCAATGGAGGATACATCCTTCTGGCGCTTTTGCACGACCTGTGGCTCAAAGGAGCCGTCGCGATCCCGTGGAACATCAATGGGGACTTCTCCTGCTGAGGTCTTAATCGTCTTATGCAGATAGCCGTTACGGCGATTATCCGTTGCTTTCTCGCCGCGTTCATTATTGTCATAACCCAGATGATTTTCCATCTCACCATTCAGCATGGCCTCAAACATGGGACCGAAAACATCTTTAAGGGCATTTTGCATATCTTCAACGGTCTTTGGCTTATATTCACCGATGATAGCCTTAGCCAGGGTCTGACCACGTGTGGGTTGTTTCTTAGACATAGATTTCATTACCTCCGCATGTGTTTGATATCCCCGACAGGGGAGCATATTTTAAACTGCCGTTAACTCACTTACACAGTTTATTATACACTCCCGGCGAGGTTGTATTTATTTTTACAACCTCGCCTTATTGACCTTTGCATTTGCAAATCATTGATTGTTTTAGTAATTGCAAATACCATCCGGTTCTTGGTGCGTTGTTTTCAAACATATCGTTGACTTAACCGCCATTCAGAGTGATGAATAGGATGGAAGGGAGATGATTTTGATACAATGCGGAAAATAAGCCAAATAAAACCCATGTTGCCGAGTCTGAAGCCCAAGAAAAAAGTAGCAGCGTATGCCCGGATTTCCATGGAAACTGAGAAGATGCTACATTCTTTATCGGCACAGGTCAGTTTCTATAGCGCTTATATCCAGAAAAACCCGGAATGGGAATATGCTGGCGTCTATTCGGATGATGGCATATCTGGCACGGGAACAAAAAAGAGAACGGGGTTCCGACAGCTTATTGCGGATTGCGAAGCAGGAAAGATCGATATTGTCCTAACGAAATCAATCAGCCGCTTTGCCCGCAATACCGTCGACCTTTTGGAAACCGTGCGCCATTTGAAAAGTCTTGGTATAGAGGTGCATTTTGAAAAGGAACACCTCAATTCCATGAGTGGAGAAGGGGAGTTGATGCTCACCATCCTGGCATCGTTTGCGCAGGAGGAAAGCCGATCCATCAGCGATAATGTGAAATGGGGCATTCGTAAAGGGTTTCAGCGAGGCAAGGTGAATGGGGGAACCGCGATTTATGGCTATCGGTGGGATGGAGAAAAATACGTTATTGAGCCAGTGGAAGCCGAAATTGTAAAACAGATATTTGCAGACTTTCGCGCAGGGATATCGCCATGGAAAATCGGGCAGAAACTTGCAGAAAAGCAGTTGAATACAGTTCGAGGCATTACTTTTTATGCCGATGCCATTCGACGAATGCTAAAAAATGTTACCTATACAGGCAATATGCTCTTGCAAAAAACATACATTGCTGATGCCATCAGTAAGAAAAGCAAAAAGAACAACGGGGAATTACCTCGGTATTACGTTGAGGGCACTCATGAAGCTATTATCGATAAGGCAACGTTTGATTTAGCACAAAAAGAACTTCAAAGACGAAGTGGACTTGGGGTTTTAGCCAATCGGGCACTTAACATTACCTGTTTTACTCGCAAAATCCAATGCGGGATCTGCGGCAAATCTTTCAATCGCCGTGCAGACAAATACGCAAATGGAGCATACCATGTGTCATGGATTTGCGGTACAAGAAAAAAGGCTGGTTCCTGCACGAACAAATATCTCCCGGAGGAAATTTTAAAGAACATTTGCGCGGAAGTGCTAAATACGCAGGAGTTTGATGAAGAAGTTTTTTTAGAGAAAATCGAACGAATCGTGGTTCCAGGGAAAAATGAAGTAATATTCTATTTCTATGATGGCAGAATCCTTCAGAAGCAATGGAAATCAACGGCCCGTAAGGATTGGTGGACGCCTGAGCGCAGGGCTGCACGGAGCCAAATGGTAAAAAGAAAGGCGATGAACGATAATGGCAAGAAAAGTGACCACGATACCAGCAACCCTTAACCGCTACACGGCGACGCCCGTCCACATGTACCGGAAGCGAAGAGTGGCGGGCTATGCCAGGGTATCAACCGATTATGAAGAACAGGCCACGAGCTATGAAGCACAGGTCGACTATTACACGAATTATATCGAAGCCCGCGAGGATTGGGAGTTTGCTGGGATTTATACGGATGAAGGCATATCCGCGACAAACACGAAATACCGAGAGGGCTTCAAGCGAATGGTCAGCGATGCTTTGGATGGCAAGATAGACCTCATTGTTACAAAGTCCGTCAGCCGCTTTGCTCGCAATACGGTCGATAGCCTGACAACGGTCCGAAAGCTCAAGGATAAAGGCGTCGAGGTGTATTTCGAGAAAGAAAATATTTGGACGCTCGATTCCAAGGGAGAGCTTCTGATAACCATCATGTCCTCCTTGGCGCAGGAAGAAAGCCGGAGTATTTCAGAAAATAGCACTTGGGGCCAGCGAAAACGTTTTGCCGACGGCAAGGTCAGCGTTGCCTACAGCCATTTCCTTGGTTACGACAAAGGCCCGGATGGCAAAATGGTAGTAAATAAAGAAGAAGCGGAAACGGTGAAATTGCTCTATAAACTGTACCTAAGCGGGCTTTCCATGAGTGCCGTGGCAAAAGAACTTACCAAGCGAGGGTTGAAAACGCCTTATGGGAAAGATAAATGGCGGATCGGAGCCGTTCGTGGGATTCTCACCAATGAGAAATACAAAGGGGATGCGCTTTTACAAAAGGAATATACGGTGGATTTTCTTACCAAAAAGGTCAAGCGCAACGAAGGGGAAGTTCCACAATATTATGTGGAAAATGATCATGAAGCGATTATTTCCCCCGCAGTTTTTGATATGGTGCAAAATGAGATCGCCAAGCGTAAAAAGGAAATAACGCGGTATAGCGGAGTGAGCATTTTCTCCAACAAGATAAAATGTGGGGACTGCGGCGGTTGGTATGGCTGCAAAGTATGGCATTCCGGCGATAAGTATAGGAAAGTCATCTACCAATGCAATCACAAATTTAAAGGCGAGAAAAAATGTGGCACGCCGCACTTGACGGAAAATGATATAAAAGAATGGTTTGTTATAGCGGTAAATAAGCTTTTGGTCGACAAGGACGAAATTATCCAAAACCTCGAACGGATCAAAGAGGCACTTTGTGATACCGCGAAGATGAAAGAAGACCAGGATAGCTTGCAGGACCGATTAGCCTCGAAGGTCGAGGCGATGCAAGACTATATTTCGCAAAATGCACGTGCCGCACTGAATCAGGAGGACTATGAGAAAAAATACAGTAGTATGGTGGCAGAATATGAGAATTTGAAAGCACAATATGATAGAGCGGCTGAAAAAATTAGCAGCAATGAATCGAAGATGGCTCGATGGGACCATTTCATTGAAGAATTGAAAAAAGCAGGTTTTTTGATCACGAAATTTGACGAAAGGCTTTGGAGCGGCTTGATGACCTGCATTACGGTTCACAGCAAAGAAGATATTCGGTTCATGTTTAAGGATGGAACGGAAATTTGTATATAAATTTGTGGCACGTGGCTTATGGCTGCGTGCCTTTTTTCTATTTTTTGGCAGGAACGTAAGGGGAGTGTATAGAATAGTCATATTATCAGAATAGTAGCGGGCTTTTCTGCAAAATGTTTAGTGGAGGACTGAAAATGAGTTTTAAAGATTTAGGAGTCAGGTGGAAAGTTCTTGTATTAAGTGGTTTTTTAGGTTTTTGTCTTGTTATTGTTGGTGGAACAGGATGGTTTAACACTGAGAAGCTATTAGGAGAGCTTGAGGGAATTCAAAACAATGAGTTGAAACAAGCACGCTTTGTAAATGCAGCACGAACATATACTCGAGGAATTGAAGGAAAGATGCTGGAATTTTTATTGTCAGCAGACAACTCGAAAAAAGCGAAAATTTTGGCAGAAACTGAAGAATATGCTGGCACTTTAAAGAAAATATGGAAAGAATTAGACTCTATTGATTATGATGAAAAAGAACAAATGATTTATAAAAAAGCTCAAGATGAAATCGCAACGGCAACTCAATATCGTTTAGAAGCTATACGTCTATATCAACAAGGCGATAAGGATAAGGCTTGGCAGATTTATTCTGAAAAAGCACAGCCTCATATTGATGCTGGAAACAAGTTGTTTAATCAGTTGTCGCAATCTGCTGATGATAGTGCAGTTAAAGCTGAAGAACGATCGAAAGATTTGGCGAAAACAGGAAGAGCCTTATTGGCTGTGATTATAGTAAGTTCAATACTTATAGGTCTAATAGTGTCGGTATGGTTGTCGGGGAAAATTTCTAAGGCTCTTCAAATTTTGGAAGAGCGAGCTAATGCAGTTGCTGACGGAGATTTAAGCGGGAATGTATTAGCGGTTCAAGGACATGATGAAATAGGAAGATTGACATATGCCTTCAATACAATGCAAAAAAATCTTAAGGTTTTAGTTTCTGAAACACTTCAAACCGCCGATCATGTTGCGGCTGCTGCTGAAGAATTAACGGCTAATGGAGAGCAATGCGCGCTAGCTGCTCAACAAATTACAGGGTCTGTGATGACCGTTGCTGGTGAGGCGGAGAGTCAACAAGGTCATGTCGAACAAACTTCTGCTGCGGTAGAACAAATTTCGGCAAGCACGCAAGAAGTGGCAGCAACAGTAGATTCCTTGGCTAAAAATGCAGAAGGGGCGGTGAAAACTGCGCATGGAGGAGAAATTAAAGTTAATGAAGCGGTAGTAGCTATTGCAAAGGTGGAAGCAGGAGCGGAAGAAGTTAATTCGGTTATGAATGAGCTAGAAGAAGGTTCGAGTAAAATTTTTGAAATCGTAGCAGTCATAAAGTCTATTGCCGATCAAACGAACTTGTTAGCGCTTAACGCGGCTATTGAAGCTGCAAGAGCGGGGGAAGCGGGACGCGGCTTTGCAGTAGTTGCAGATGAGGTGCGCAAACTTGCAGAAGACAGCGCTAAAGCAGCCGATCATATTGGAGAACTGATTAATAGCAATAAAAAGAGTATGGAAGTGGCAATAGGCACAACTCGAGAAGTGGGGGAAGCGTTATTAGGAGGATCAAAACTTGTGAAAGAAGCTGGCGACAGTTTCGGTGAAATTCTCGAAATTGTAGACGAGTTAGCTAAAGAGATGAAAGAAATAAGCATAGCTGTTGATGAAACAGCTAAAGGAACGCAAGATATAGTCAACTCTGCTGCTGAAATAGACAAAGGAACACGAGAGATTAATTGTGAGGTTCAACAAGTTTCAGCTGCTATGGAAGAGCAAAGTGCTTCTATGGAGGAGGTGGCTTCTGCAGGACGAGCCTTAGCTCAGTTAAGTGAAGAACTTCTGAACAGGGTAAAAGCGTTTCGCTTGTGATGAATATCTTATTAGAAGAAGCCAAGGTATTTTTAAGATTTCTTTTGGTAGTGCTGAAATAATTGTGTAAACCTCCAATGTTAGGTAAAATAAAACTAATATTGGAGGTATTTTATTATGGCAAATAAAGAAAATAACAAACTCAAAGATCTTATAAAAGAGTATGGTATTAAAGACATGAATGATGTCCATTTTTTTGTTAAAATGCTTATGGCTGAAACCATCCAGACAGCTCTTGATGCTGAATTGGATGAAGAACTTGGTTACTCCAAATATGACTACAAAAATAAAAACACCAAAAATAGTCGCAATGGCTATTCGACTAAAATTGTTCAAAGTTCCAACGGAGAAATGGAACTTAAAATACCGCGTGATCGCGACGGAGATTTTGAACCACAATTAGTAAAAAAACATCAAACAGATATTTCAACCATTGAAGATAAAGTGATTTTTCTTTACTCACAAGGCGTATCCACTCGTGATATCCAAAAAACAATGCAAGAAATGTATGGCATTGATGTAGATGACAGTCGTGTTTCAAGAATAACAGATAAATTGTTGCCCCTTATTAATGAATGGCAAGAGCGCCCATTGCAAACGGTTTATGCAATGGTTATTTTAGATGCCATTCATTACAATGTCCGTGAAAACGGCATTGTCACAAAAAAAGCTGCATATATCGCCATTGGTACGGATTTAGAAGGACAAAAAGATGTTTTGGGCATTTGGTTGGGAGCTAGTGAATCCTCTAAATATTGGCTTTCTATACTGAATGGGTTGAAAAATCGTGGAGTCCAAGATATTCTTATTGTATCCGTAGACGGTTTATCTGGATTTGTACAAGCCATCAATGTTGCGTTCCCTCAAACAGAAGTACAGCGTTGCGTAATTCATCAGATTCGAGCTTCGACACGTTATGTATCGTATAAAGATGTTAAGCAGTTCACCGCTGATTTAAAACCAATTTATAAAGCCCCAACCGAAGAGGCTGCTCTATTTGCTTTAGATGAATTTGAAGCTAAATGGAACTCGAAATATCCGTTAGGCGTAAAATCTTGGAGAGCTAATTGGAATGAACTCTCTACCATGTTCAAATATTCACCAGAAATACGTAAATTAATTTATACAACCAATGCGATTGAAAATTTCAACCGTCAATTGCGAAAAGTGACCAAGACAAAAAGTGCCTTTGTTTCGGATAATGCTTTGATGAAATTGCTGTATTTAACAACCATGAACATCATTGATAAATGGACAATGCCCATTCGAAACTGGGGAATGATACTGGATAACCTCATGATTTATTTTGGTGATCGCGTCAAAATTTCTTTGTAAAACTTAAATTAATTTCATCCTAATATTTGGACTTTACACAAAAATGTACGCACTCTCACAGTTGGGTTTAAATGGCATGTTAAAACTAAATGCACACGGTCAGATTCACTGTGCACCAGTTTCATAAACCGTTTAAATGATACAATCGTTGTGATTGTATCATTTTTGTTCTAAGGCAGGATGAAGGGATTTCTGCTACCAATACTCGGCATCGTGAGGGCTTCAAGCGCATGGTGGCGGATGCACTGGTGGGCCAGATTGACCTCATCATTACAAAATCCGTCAGCCGCTTTGCACGCAATACCGTAGACAGCCTGACAACGGTACGGAAACTGAAAGACCATGGCATCGAGGTCTATTTCGAGAAGGAAAACGTCTGGACACTCGACTCCAAGGGCGAATTGCTTATAACCATCATGAGTTCGCTGGCTCAGGAAGAAAGCCGGAGCATTTCTGAAAACACGACCTGGGGGCATAGAAAGCGTTTCGCTGACGGCAAGGTCAGCGTGGCCTATCGGCGTTTTCTGGGTTATGATAAGGGCACGGATAGAAAGATGGTCGTCAACGAAAAAGAAGCGCCGACCATCCGGTTGATTTACCGCCTGTATCTGGAGGGCTTGTCCACACACTCCATTGCCGCTGAACTGACCCGGCGTGAGTCCAAAACGCCTAGCGGCAAGACCAAGTGGGGATCGGGGACAGTGAGGAGTATTCTCTCCAATGAAAAATATAAAGGCGATGCTCTGCTACAGAAACGGTACACGGTCAACTTCCTCACTAAGAAAACCAAAAAGAATGAAGGTGAGATACCGCAGTATTACGTGACGGGTGACCATGAAGCCATCATATCACCTGAGGTGTTCGACCTGGTGCAGGCAGAAATCGCCAGACGTAATGGCGGCAAGGAGCGCTATAGCGGCATCAGCATCTTCTCCAACAAAATCAAATGCGGGGAATGCGGAAGCTGGTACGGATCCAAGGTTTGGCACTCCACGGATAAATACAGAAGAGTCATCTACCGTTGCAACCATAAATTCGACGGCGACAAGAAATGCGATACGCCCCATCTGACGGAAGAAGAAATTAAGGCAGCGTTCGTGAGAGCTTTTAATCGGCTGCTCACAGAAAAAGACGAGTTGCTTGGCAACCTGGAACTGATTCAAGAAAGGCTTTGCGACAATACGGCTCTTGAAAAGGAAAAGCAGACATTGGCTGACGAACTGAATGTGCTGGCAGGCATGGTGGAAGATTGTATCGGAGAGAATGCTCGGGTCGTGCAGGACCAGGAAGAATACCAAAAACGCTACGATGAGCTGGTAGAGAAATACGAAAAGGCCAAGGCCAGATATGAAGAAGTCGAGACTGCCATTGAAGCCCGGATGGGCAAGCAGGAGCAACTCAATCAGTTCATCAAGGATTTACAGGCACGGGATGGAGTGTTGGAGGAATTCGACGAACGCCTGTGGGGCAGCATGGTGGAGTATATGACGGTTTACGGCAAAGGGGACATACGGGTAACTTTCAAGGATGGGACAGAAGTATAAGACGAAAATTGGCACATGGCTTGACGGCTGTGTGCCTTTTTTGCGCTTGGGGCAGGAATGGGAGCTAATAATATTGAAAAGTAAGTGTAAGAGAATAATTCAGTACGGGGGATAGAAAGGGGAAATATCAATGGCAGATCCTGGATATATATATATTCTCATAAATCCATCAATGGAAGGACTCATTAAAATTGGAAAAACGACAAGATGTGTAAAAGACAGGGCATCAGAACTATCAAAATCGACCGGTGTGCCAACGCACTTTATTGTTGCTTATGAGACAAACGTGAAAAATTGTACAAGAGCGGAGGAGTTTGTGCATACTTTGTTAGCCAAAAAAGGCTATAGAATTAATCCAAATCGTGAATTCTTCAATGCTCCTGTTACAGAAGCAGTCAATGCTATATTAGAGTATCAAAAAATTGATGATCAATTTGATGATAAGGGCGTTATAACGGAAGATGATAACTCAAATGATAGCCCTGCATGGATGGAAGAAGAAATGTTAGGATTGCAATGCCTTACAGGAAGCAATTCAACTATATTGCAAGACTATAAAGATGCCGCAGAACATTTGCATAACGCAATAAAATTAGGTTCAGTGACAGCATATAGCTATCTTGGAATGATGTATTTAGACGGATTAGCAGGCTGTCCGCAAAATGATGACACAGCAATAGATTATTATAAATCTGCCATTCAATATGGTGATCACACTTGTTATGGTTGTATGATGATAGCTTATTTTAATAAAAATCATGTAGAAAATGCCGTCAAATGTTGGAATCAATATCTTGCTTATATGGATCAGGATAAAATGGTAGCAAGGATTGCGGGTGAATATGTAAAACAATGTATTTTTGATGTAGTCAAATTAGATAGAAAAAGCTTGGGAAAAATATCACCTTACTTTAACAAAGTTCATGAATATATTGAGGAGTCATTTCGCTCGTCTGCTAACTCACATGGACAAGAAAAAATTGATACTGATGAGGAAATGTTGCAGACTGTCTTAGCTTATTTGGCTTATTTATCAAAATTGTCGTCTAATGATAAAATATTAACCTTCAATGAAATGTTACCGGAATTGATACAAAAATTAGGCTGGAATACTGGAGACGAAGGACTGGATGATGGGCGTATCCAGCCGTCACCGATTGAATATGAAGAAAAATTGGCCGTGGATGCGTTCTTCGGTAATGGTGATACCATACAAAGCTATGGAGTGGCAATAAAGCATTTTAAAAATGCTATAAAGTTAGGTTCGATACGTTCATATCGCTTTCTTGGTTTATGCTTTAAGAATGGCTACGGATGTTCAAAAAATTCAGATACTGCATTAGAATATTTTACGGATGGAGCAGAACATGGTGATAATTATTGCTATGGAGAGATGGCTGATATATTTTTTTGGATTGGACACATAGATAATGCTATAAAATGTTGGAATAAGTATATAGACTATATAGAAGATGATCCATTTCTTCCAGTTATCGCATGTAATTATATGGGACATTGTTTGAAAAATGGAATGGAACCGAATCTACAATCAATAAGAAAAATGCATAAACGCATGCATGAAATTATTCCGGATGTTCAAGCAATAGTAAATATGTTTCAGAGGAATGGAGCTTACTCAGTTGAAGAAATACAAAACCAAAATAATTTTAAAGCTATTTTAAACTATTGTTATTATGTTAAGTCTGTTCAAAATGTGGAAGATATTCTTTCGTATAATGACTGGATTAGTAGTTTGAATAAACAAGTAAAACAGTCTTCTGGATGTCTGATATTTCTTACCATTCCAATATTGTTTTTAGGTTTTGTGATTTATAATCTTGTATGATTGTGCTTCGTGATTATAATTATTTTAGGAGCAAAATATATGATTCTATATAAATATATGCAATGGTTAGTTGTAAAATGAAATTGAACAGTTGAATAAAATAAAATCCACAGTGATTCATCTTGTGTTAGAATATAATCGCTAAAAAACATCTACACAGGAGTCAATCACTATGGATCAACTCAATTCTAACACAGATATCATTTCTCGTAAACGTGGAAAGCATCTTTCTCTCGATGAGCGCGGCGCTATCCAGGCTTTGCATCGTCAAGGCCAATCCCTTCGAGCAATCGCCGCTGAGATTGGCTGCGCGCACACTACTATCATGTATGAGCTGCGCCGTGGTACACCGCAACGCACCAGCAAACGAGGCCGGACGCCCATTTACAAGGCCAGGCGTGGCCATGTGGTTTATGCGGAGCATTGTAAGCATTGCCGCAAGCCTTATAAGCTTGACGATGCAGGCATGGAGCCGTTTATTCAATGGGTAGTTGGTCAAGTCCGTGAGCATCATGTTTTCTGTCAAGTAGAAATCCACTAAATCATCATCAAAATTCCCCACTTTAATCAGGGAATTTCCCCATTTTCATCAGCAGGCATTGGATGCCGTTTCCACTTCGGCATCATGGCGCATCAGCGCGTGCTCCATGCGGTAACTGCGACCACTGAATATCAGCAGGTGGCCATGGTGGACTAGACGATCGACCATGGCAGCAGTCATCTGTTCATCAGTAAAGACACTGCCCCATTCCGAAAATTGCAGATTCGTCGTCAGTATAAGACTTTTGCGTTCATAGCTGTCTGAGATAATACGAAACAGCAGCTGGGCTCCATCGCGGTCTACAGGGACATAACCCCATTCATCAAGGATGAGCAGATCCTGCTTCTGCAGTGTTTTCACCAGCTTTTCCAGCGTGCCCTGCTTGCGTGCTTCAGCCAGCTTCAGTACCAGTTCCGTTACGGAGTAGAATTTCGTTTGTAGTCCCATGCTGCAGGCTTTTACGCCAATGGCAATCGCCAGGTGTGTCTTGCCTGTGCCCACAGGGCCGAACAGAATCAGGTTCTTGTGCTCTTTAATGAATTGGCAGCTCTCCAGCTCTTTCCGGTTGAATCCCGGTGGCAGCTGGATATGTTCATAGTTGTAGCCGCTAAAGGTTTTGTAGGTGGGAAAGCCTGCTCGTTTCACCAGCCGCTGTCGGCGGTTCTTGTCGCGGTTCAGAAGTTCTTCCTGCAGGACATGCAGCAGAAATTCTTCCTGCCTTGGTGTTGCCTCATCCCGGCAGAGCTCCGCAACTTTGCTGGTCAGGAAGAGCTTGCGCGCTGTCTGCCCGACTTCCTCATCCAACGTTGCCTTCATCTTTGGCGTCATGGTATGCACCTCCTTTCAGGAATGCCTCGTCGTAGACTACCAGAGATGGGCCAGGCGTGGGGCGTGTATCGAGGCCAAAGCCCGCGATACGCTCAGCCAGTACAGTAGCATCACTGGCATTCAGGGTGCCATTATGTATACAGCGTTCCATCGACACCATAGCAGCCTGCCAGCCGTAGTTTTCAGCCAGCCTGCACATCAGCTTCAGCCGTGACTTTCGCTTTTGGCGATCCAACTGGTCCATGTAGGTCTTCAGAGTATCCGGCGCCTGTTGGCGGACACCGCCGTTCTGCCAGGCGCCAGGATTACGCATCAGCGTGTGCAGAGTCGTACTGTAGTCACTGGAATCTGTCCGGCCGCTGCCGTATATCCTCTCATGGGTTACCAGCAGATGGCCCTGTTCATCAAGGATATCGATGTGGTCGGCATAAATGCCGGCCAGCACCTGCTTGTGGCTGTATTCCGGCCGCGTGGAGTAGTAATGCTTGCCGTCCAGACAGATCTTGCCGTAGCCATCCGCCTTGAACCGCTCATAGCGGCATATGTTGAATGGCTTGGCCGGCATCAGGTACATGGCAGCCTTGTCCTCCTTGAAAAGTTCCTCAATCCGGATGCCTTTCTTGTAATGCAATTCACCTGCCTTCGCCTTGTGCTGGTCCAGCAGCAGACGATTGTAGGAGTTAAAATTATTCACTTGCGGTACTGGTACGAAAAGGTTCTTGCGGACGTAAGCCACCTTGCGTTCTACGTTGCCTTTCTCGTAACCGGCATATGGATTGCAGAAACGCACCCGAAAACCGTAGTGAGCATGGAAACGCTGGAAGAGTTCGGTTTCATGGATGTGGTCGCCTACACGTCGGCCTACGCCCGTAGCGTTATCAAAGATCAGAAGATGCGGTACACCTCCCAGATACTCGAAGATGTTCTTCAGGCCCTGGCAGACGCATTCTGCCGTCTCGCCGCCAAATACCTGAACAAAACCGTCGTTGCTGTAGGGGAAGGACACCACGAGATATTTCCTGTGGCAGGCCTTACCCTGCACCTCGAATTCAGCTTCACCGAAATCGACCTGTGCTGTGCCAGGTTCCCAGACGAGTTCCTGCGTGGCTTTGATTGTCTTTGCCTTGCGGTACCAGCGAACATAGCGCTGAACGGTAGAATAGGATCCTGCGAAACCTGTCTTTTCCTGCAGCCCGTCGAAAACACGCTTGGCGGTATGCTGCTGTTTGTGCCAGTGGCGCTGGTCCTCTTTCAGCCACTTGTTAATCAGCGGCTTATAGGGATCTAATACGGACGGTTTATTTGCAGTGACTGGCGGCCTGGGTGAAAAATCATCCTTCCCTAAATATTTACGGACTGTTTTGCGGTCAATACCAAGTTTTTTCGCAATATCTGCAACCCGGTATCCACTTTTGCTCAAATCTCTGATAGAATTGACTTGGGACATTTTGAGCATTTCCTTTCCTCCTTTATTCTGGTGGTACAAAATAAAGGATATATAGGTTAGTGGAGCGTTTCAAGGTGTCCTGCTTTTTATGGGGAAAATCCCCTGCTCATAATGGGGATTTTCGATGATTTTTCTGTCCTTTTTTAGGATATCATATACAAGCATCATTGGTCACTGGATGCCTGTGTTGGCTATGCCAGACTGCATCAACTGTTTCCAAAGGAAGCAATGGTATGCACCAAAACGCTCTACAACATGCTTTGGAATGGCAAGCTGCCCTTAACGGTATTCGAGGTCCCACGAGTCCTTAGCCGGAAGCAACATCGCAAATGGAATCGAAAGAATAAGCGGATGCTCGGCCGCAGCATTGAAGAACGTCCATCCATTGTCGATGAGCACGAGGAACTGGGACATTGGGAAGCCGATACGGTCGTTGGTCAACGCCAAGGGAAGGAAGCCGTTGTGTTCACTATGGTGGAACGCATCACAAACCATTATATTGCAATCAAGATACCGGGGCGAAACAGTACCAGCGTCCGGCAAGCAATGTCACAGCTGCATGAAGAATACGGAGACCGATTTGCTCGTGTGTTTAAGACCATTACGGCTGATAACGGACCAGAATTTGAGACCTTCTCAGAAGCTGAAGCTTGGGGAACAAAGGTTTACTTTGCCCATCCATACAGTTCATGGGAACGTCTCCGTAACGAGCGGCATAATGGGATGCTCAGGGAGTACATTCCCAAAGGTGAATCGATTGAGCGATACACTGACGAGGAGATTCTGTCATTTGCAGATGCCCTCAACAGCCGCCCAAGACGAGTACTGGAGTACCATACACCGGAGGAACTCTTCGATAGATTCTTGGACAGTGTATATGCTAGTTGAGAATCATTATGGATTATAAAAGTGTTCAATTTGCTATTGCAATTTACGTATTACAATCCTTTTGTGTTTTTTATGTTTTCGACAAACATATTATCTCACATGGGAGGTCGATTGTTGCTGATCTTCTAATTTGTCCCAATCCTGCTCTCAACTATTGCCGTAAGTTGCTCATGTCCTTTGCCGTTTGATGGCCGGGAAATTGGCACTCTGGAATATTTCCAAAGTACCAATTTGCGGACCATCAAGGCAGTTCTGTCTCAACAACGAGATGGACCAGGTGATCATCGATGAGCTTCTTTCCCTGTTGTGCTGCACTCAACAAGCTGTGCATACAGACTTTATTGACAGCTCTTGCAGCTCCAGCCGAATATTTAAAGATGGCATCTACGGCGCTATCTGTAAATATGTCCTGTACACCATCCGCATATTTCAAATGTGCCGCGATATAAGCCTGGCACTCTGCTAAATCTAAGGCTGGTAATGTGCATTTTAAGTCAATGCGCTGCCGGATGGCGGCGTAAGCAGGTTTTACCAGCTTATCCCATAGCTCATTCTGCCCAACGAGGATCAGGGCCATAGGATTCATTGAATCCATTTGGCAGTTCAGCATAAAGCGGATTTCCTCCAGCGTTTCCTTTTTCAGCAGATGGGCTTCATCTACGATGGTCACCACTTTCATGTGCCGGGCCTCCCGGATGTATTCCAATTGATGGTGCAGGCTGAGCTTTGCATCCCCACGCTGGAATCTCGGCTCTGCTCCCAGCTGTTGAAGCAGCCCATTGTAAAACCAGCGTGGCGTAAGCTGCGAGTCGGACAGATACAATACTAAAAAGCGTTCCTCCGGCAGCGTGGCTTTCACTCTGCGGATGGTCGTGCTTTTTCCAACACCGACTTCTCCGGTCAGTACAGTAAAGAGCTGATGCTCTGCTGCATAGCAGAGGCGGCCGGCGGCTTCCGTGATGCTGGTGGACAGAAAAAGGGCATTTGCCGGGATCTGGTTCGTAAAAGGCGTATGTTTCATGCCAAAGAATTCTTCATACATGGCCCTGCGCCTCCTTAGCCAGCTGCCCAAAACGTGTGGCATAGGATTTTGGGACAGCCTTTGCCCGCGCAGCCTTCTTTTTCAATCCCATAAGCAGGCGTGATGTATCCGGCTTGGTCAAACCAGCAGCCGCATCCTCTTTGCTTATGCAGCAGTTCTCTCCAATTTCCAGCCGTCGTGCTTTAAAAGGGGCGAAATCCTTGTGGTGGATTTCTACTTCATCCTGCCAGGTCGCATCGTAGAACACTTCCACCTTACGGCCAATGAGTTTCATACCGACTTCATACGTTTTGCCGTTGAAGCTGATGCAGCCTGTTTTGTCCACCATGCGTTCCTCCGTATGCAGAAAGGCCTCCCGTAAAGCATCCATCTGCGGATAATAAATGAGCCGCGTATCCATCTGCCAGGCGGCAGCCGGGGACAGGCCCTGCAGGCCGGCGTGCGCATCCTTATGATATTTTTCATCCAGCCAGATCTGAAGAAACGAATTGAGTTCTTCCAGTGTTTCAGGCCTTTGCAGGGCGCACTCGGCCAGAAAACTTTCCAGGCTGCGATTGAAGCGCTCAATTTTTCCTTTGCCTTCCGGATGGTACTCTCTAGCATGCAGCAGACGGATGCCAAGTTTGGCACAGGCTTTAGAAAGCCATGTACTGCGATATTGCTTCCCGTTGTCCACATAGATGGCCTCTGGCTGCCCACAGCGCATGATAGCCATGCGAAAGGTGTCCTCAATGATATCTGTTTTCTGATGGGCATAAAATTTAGCACCCACCACAAAACGTGTCGCGTCATCGATCCAGGCTGCCAGGTAGGTCTGAACCATTTTCCCTTTGGGGCCAATAGGCAGATATGGTCCATATTTGATATCCCCCTGATAGAGCGCACCGCGATAAGACTTTTGGAAGCGCCGGGCTGCTGCACTGGATTTTTGATAACGAAGAACCTGGCGCATTCCAAAGCCCTGCTTTTGCATATGGCGCTGCAGGGTACTGCGGGATACAGCACCGGGGGCAATACGGTCTTCCAGCTCAAGTATCTGTATGATGTTCTTTACGCTGCGGGTAGGGCATTCCTTACGCAGCGCAATGGCGGCCTGGACAATGTCTGGAAAATCTGCTGGCAATGCAGTCACTGGATTTTTAGCGGCCGTTGCCTTGGGTACCAGGCCGAGGAAACCATCCATCTGGTATTTTTTGTACCAGCGGCTGATGGTGCGATAAGACACACCGAAATGTGCAGCAAGCTCGTTCTTCTTGGCGCAAAACAATCTGGCGTCCAGGCCTGGATCCATAAGATGGCTGATGATCTCAAACCGTTTCGCAGCCCGGGCTTCTGGTGATGTAGACATAGGCAAAACTCCCTTCTTTTGATAAAGAGAGCATACCATCTCAACCGCCAGGACAACAGGCAAACCGGGTGGAAGGATAAAAATGTGCGGCACAGAGCAAAGGCAGGACAAAAGATGTCCAGCGGCGTTTTGTTTGGCGGATGAACTCCAGCAAGGATGCACCAAACAAAGGATATGCACATTCCTGACAACTGCGCAGCAAGGTCTCGATATGCGGGGCCGTCTGTAAAAACTCGGCCGACCAGCGGCGCATGGTCGCTTCATCTGCCGGACAGACTGCCTGGGATTTGTTATCCACGACATCCTGGATAACCTGCGCCTCGTAATGCTTGTAAGGCTGGATGAAATTTGGCAGTTCCGTATGGAGATGATGGCAGCAAGGGCAAAGGCCACGAGCAACCAGGAGGCGGATCTTATAGCCAGATTTAAGGATAACCCTGCGCTCTCGATGGTCATAACAGACCAGTGGAACATGACAGTCAGGACAAATGCATTCCGATTCATCTAAGCTGGAAACTAAAAATATGTTGAATACTCTTGAAAATGATCTTGTAACGTGATAAGCTAACCATGCTGATTTATTTAGCAGCCGCGTTGCAGGGAGTGATGTTTTTGCAGCGTGGCTTTTTTATTCCTCCGATTTAATATTTCCTTTGATTATATACCGGAGGACATCGGCAGGACAAGAGAGCAGCACGTTGCTGCAAGGACAAAAGATGCGGGCAAGTGTTGGACATTGAAAGTTAGCTGCTACAACGAGAAGGCATCCGTCACGAGGAGAGTGACGGAGCGTGTTGGATGAGGTTTATGTTTTCGCAGTAAACAAGGGAGGAACCATCAATGACAAAATTCGGCACCATCCCCGATTTTCGCAAGCTCGGTGCCTACTGCATCTGCGAGCGCCAGAATGGCAGCCTGAGCATCGAGATCCGGGCGAAGAAGGGTGACTATAGTGCATTCTTCAGTGCTCACGATAAAGCAGAAGCACAAAGCCTGGCCGATATGCTGCAACGCCAGGGCGTAGATGTGAGTGTAGTTGAGGCGGCGATGAAGAAATGGGAATAGGGTGAGGGGGGATGATAAAGATTACATGGTGTCGTTTGATTTGGCTATAGTTATTAGAGGCTTCGAAAATATGTTTGTGTGAAGCTGTTTTTTTGAAGGATAATTGAAGGGAGAATGATATTATGCCATTTCCAGTTATGTTTTTATTAGCGCCTTTTGTTGAGCCTTGGATTGCACTTTTTGGTGCCGATTTGATGATTACAGAAGGGTATCGCGCATTTATTCAAGATGTTGAAACCCCAGCGAAAAAGAAAGGCTACAAACGTGCGGCAGCAAAATATGCTCCTATTGAAAAATCTATCGAAGAAATGATTGCTAAAGCAAAGGAAGAGCATAAGCTGGATTGTGCTGAGTATACTGAAATAATCAGAGCACTCAGTTCAGAATATGAGAAGTTGGTTCAATATGATAAGGAGTTAGATGAAAAGTTAAAGAATACAAAAATTGGTGATACAAAAGTTGCTTGGGGGGATTTAGCTAAAAAAAGTGAATCCTCAATGGAGGAGAGTAACTCGGAACCTTTAGGGGGATTAGCTGTGAAATCTGCATCGTATGCATCATATAAGGATGCCGCTGAAACTTTAGGCTTATCTAATGCAATCTCATTAGAATCTTTTGGTGGTATTCTCTTTAATGGAGGTGCTCTTAAACTGAGCATATTTGGCTTTTTTGAGCACCATCGTGATATGAAGATTTTTAAGTCTGAAATGGCAGGCTATATGGAAGCAAAAGAAAAATTTATACAGTGTATTCATAAGCATAAAGAGGATTTTGATAAGTTAAAAATAAAGGTGACGGATAATCTAGATAAATATGAACAGCTTTGTATAGATATTATCTTAGTGATAAATTCATTAAAAATAAAGATTGCAGAAAAAGAGCTTTTATTAGACATAGATTGATATTATCTTGGAGGTGAGATTATATGGGGGATTTTGAGCGGCGGTTAAGGGACATCAATGCAGAATCAGATCAAATATTTGGGCAATTTGAAGTGTTGGAAAAAGAGGTAAACAGGGTATATGGGGTTATAAAGAACACGGGATTTATTTTGGATGATTTAGATGCACAATTTGAAAAAAAAACAGCATTGACGAAAGTTGATGTTGCGTTTTTATTTTTGGCAGTCGGTTTGCAAATTGCTAGACAATATTTACTCACTAAATTTCCTACAAGATTATCCGATCAAGATGCTGCTGATAGTACACTAGGGCATAATGAGGAAAAATCTAACAGGCATCATCGGTATTACAAACCTAGTCTTGAAGAAATAATTTCTAACCCGGTTCCTTTTGATGCTAATCTTGGTTCGGATGGTTTTTTAGATGGCGGAGGTAGGCTTGGACATAGAGGCGCAACTTTAGGCCATGATCCGATTTTGGGGCTGATCTTCGGAACGGCGAATATTGCAACTTCCACGATTACCAATATACGTTTTGAATCCAGGCATGTTCATACAGAATCTAATCGGGATATTTTAGACCAAAATGCAAATACAATTTCAGTAATCAACTATACAGTTTCAAAATTGCTACATGAAGGAATAGAGGGACGTGTAAAGGTAGCTGCCGCTCTAGGCAAAGAAGTTATACATCTTCGTTCTGATTTGGATACAAAAAATAGTTTGCCGTTACCTATTCTGACAACTATAAGCCCAGCATGGGCGGCTGATCTTGCAAAATATGGTTTTGATACCTCGAATATCGTTACGGTTTCTAAGCAGGTAACGTATTCGGTATTGATCAATTCAATTATTTCAATGCTGCATGGGGCGTTTTTTGATGGACAGACTGAAGATGAGAGGAAAAGGTATAATGTCAGGACGTTAAAAATCATTGATTATTCTAATATAATTGCTAGTGGTTCAAATCTTTTATATGTGGGGATAACAAAGGATTTTAGTAAGTTAGATTTAGGCGGTTTAGGAGTTACCATATATAGAATGCTAACGGATAGCAAGGTGATTCGGGCGTTAAAATACGAGTATATTTTTGGTCAATATGATAAACAACTATATGGCAACCAAAATAGTGAATATCATAAGTTGTTTGGAGAATACTAATTTTGATATCATATGCGACAGGATGAACTGCCTCTTTTGAGGTGCATAAGGTCAGGAAAAATGGAGATATAGCAGATATTTGCTTTGGCCAGGCAATATGGGATAAGATTGAAAGCGGCTTATAGGTATTCGACTTTGCCAGAACGAGTGGATAAGGCAGCCTTGGATGCGTTTATGGTTATCCGTATGAGATTATGAAAAGAAACCGGCAGAGGAATCTGGATCAGTTCGATGTGATGCAGCGGGTTGCTGGCGATATTCTATACAGTGATTTTGACGAGGTGTGCAAGGCAACAATTATTTTGAAGATAAAGCAAGGAGGCCATGGTGAAGGTACATATGAAGGAAATTTATCTGATACGGCACGGTGAGAGTGTAGGAAACGCCGGTAAGTCTACGATTGACCATCGGACTATGCCTTTGACAGAAAGAGGGTGGAAGCAGGCACGGACGTTGGTTGACCGTCTCATGGTGGTGCCAGAGCTTATTGTTGTATCGCCTTTTACACGGGCACAGCAGACATCGCGTCCATTTCAGGAAAAATATCCGGATGTCCCAGTAGAAACCTGGGATGAGACTTGCGAGTTTACCTATCTGGCACCTGCGACTTGCTGTAATACGACAGCGGCAGAGCGGCTGCCACGGGTAACCGAGTATTGGGAAAATGGCAATCCGGACTATATAGACGGGGATGGAGCAGAGAGCTTTAATGCGTTTGTTGGTCGGGGGCATAGGACTATGGCTAAATTGCGTGAGCGCCCTGAGAAACAAATCTTTCTATTCAGCCATGCAATGTTTATTGCCTGTTTTATCTTGCTGTCAAAGCAGCTGGAATTGGATCGGACTGAACTGATGCGAGAGTTTCGCCAAATGTCTTTGCTCAGAAATACGGAGTTTGTTAAGCTGGATTTATATTGAATAATGAAGGGTCTGGCGTTGTGAAAGCAAATTGATTTGCCGGGATTGGGGAAGCGATGAATATTTGCATAATATGTCGGGCGGTTATATGCTCTTGTTGAATGGTGGTATATGGCTGGGATGAATATTGCGCTATTAATCATCGGTGGTACATATTCGAATGCTCATTTGGACTATGCAGGGGGAAATTGAGTATTCCACGCTATCAGAGCCAGTCAATATTCTAGATAGAGCCACCCGTTACGCTGCGCAGAGCCACCTGTTGTAAATTTTAAATATGCTCTAGAGAGCCACTTCCTGTCGCTGTACAATGGACATGTGAAATAACCACATTTTCATTGAAAGGGAGTGTTTCTCATGTCAAACGAAAAAGAGATCTTGACTCGCTTTTTCAAAGGTGACAGTCAGCGTACCATTGCTGCTGTCCTCCATGTATCCCGCAACACCGTAGCTAAGGTTGTCCAGGCTTATCAAGAGCATCCCCTGGAAGCCAGTGATCTAAAACGATTGAACCCTGAAACTTTAATTCATCATCTCTTTCCTCAGATACAGGCCTTGCCTGTACAAGTTCAGCCGGATTACGAATTCATTCACAAAGAATTGCTGAAGAGCGGCGTTACACTTAAGTTGCTGTGGGAGGAATATGTCGCGGACTGCCGCCAGGCGAAAAAGCCATATTTCATGTACTCACAGTATTGCAAGCGCTACCGCGACTTTGTGGACCTGCATCGTCTCACAATGCATATTCATCACAAACCCGGTGAACGTCTCATGGTCGACTGGGCCGGAACTACGCTTCCCCTTCATAATCCTGTGACTGGAGCAGTATCAAAGGCATACCTGTTTGTTGCAACGCTGCCATTCAGCATGTATTGCTATGCGGAAGCCTGCCGTGACATGAAGGAGGCTTCATGGATTCAAGCGCATATCCACCTTCTGGAATTTCTCGGTGGCTCAGCAAGGCTGCTTGTATCAGACAACCTGAAAACCGGAATCCTGACTCATCGGAAGCACGAGGATCCCATTGCTAATCGTGCCTATCAGGAAATAGCCAACCATTACGGTATGGCTTTACTTCCTGCCAGAATCCTGGCGCCAAAGGATAAAGCGGCTGTTGAGGGCAGCGTTGGACAGGTTACGACACATATTATTGCTAAGCTGCGTAATCGTCAGTTTTTTAACCTACAAGAAATGAATTCGGCTATTCGCGAGGAACTGGATCCGTTTAACGATGCATCGTTTCAAAAGAGGGAGGGTTCTCGCAACCTTGTATTTCAGGGAGAGGAACTCCCTTTTCTACAAGCGCTGCCCAAATTCCCCTATGAATATGCACAATGGCGTAAAGCCACAGTCCAACTGAATTACCACATTACATTGGATTATCAAAACTACTCCGTGCCGTATGAATTCGTACGGAAACGGGTGGATGTCCGACTAACCGCCAATATGGTGGAAATTTACTACGAAGGGAGGCGGATCGCCAGTCATAAAAGGATTCTGGGCCGTCGTGGTCAATATGCTACAGTCACAGAACATATGCCCATCAATCATCAGCTATACAGCCAGTGGGATGGCCAGCGTTTCCGCCGTTGGGGGCAGAAATGTGGTGATGCAGTGTTCACTGTTGTCGACAAGCAGTTGTCCAGCTATCGCGTAGAGGAACAGGCCTATCAAGCTTGCCTTTCTTTGCTGAAACTGGCAGATACCTATGGTGCACAACGGCTTAATACCGCATGCAGTATTGCTTTGCGGCAAGTACCTGTTCCACGCTACAAGCTCATCCATAACATCTTGGTGACAAAGAAGGATCAAACAATTGAGAAGCCGCCTGCAGCGGCCTCAAATTCCCATGCTTTTGTCAGAGGAGCAGCCTACTATGGAGGGAATCATCATGGTGAATGAAACCGTTCGTAAGCTGCAGGAGATGCGTCTCTCTGTTATGGCTAAGACTTATCTNGATCAGATGGATCACCTGGAAGATTTTGCAGAAATGTCTTTTGATGAGCGTTTTTCCCTTATCGTTGACCGTGAAGCTGATGTCCGGCTGGACAACAAATTGAAGAAACTGATTCATCAGGCAGGCTTCCCGTGCAATTCTGTCGACCTGGAGGATGTTATGTATTTACCAGATCGGCATCTGAATCGCGAGCTCATCAAGATGCTTCGCAGCAACGGCTATATCGATAAGAAGCGCAATGCTATTTTCATTGGTCCCACTGGATGTGGTAAGACGTTCCTGGCTAATGCGTTAGGAATCAATGCCTGCCGTGCTGGCTACAAAGTTCGCTATCTTCGTTTGCCGGATTTTTTCGCTGAATATGCCGAAGCAGAAGCAAAAAATCAGCAGCTTGAACTGATGAAGAAATGTCAAAAGGTACGTCTGCTGATTCTGGATGAGTTCCTACTGGTTCCCTTAACGAGTGACCAACAACGAAGCCTTCTTGAATTATTGGAGCGCCGTTCAGAACAATCATCCACCATCTTTTGTTCACAGTATTCTTTTCAGGGATGGCATGAGCAGATTGGCGGTGGTGCCATCGCGGACGCAATCCTTGACAGAGTAATTCCAGGAGCCTATAAGATGGAAATTCAGGGGGATGTTTCTATGCGCCAGCGCTTAGCTGACATGGAAGAATGATTTTTCAGACCAGCGAAGTTGTCCGTGTCCATTCAGCACGGATGGCTCCGCCGGTCATATTAGATATCTGATGCCATCTAATATAACTGGCTCTGATGAGCATATTGCTATGCTCTCAAGTGCCGCAATAATCAGAAATCCGGGGTGAGCGGGCTAGAATAATCATAATGAGGTGTATTCTATTATGGCGAAGTATGCTTTTTAAGCGTGTTTTATAACTATTTATTAAAAGGGAGGTTGTTGTATGTTAAAGAAAATGTTTCTTGCGCTTGCTTTGGCGGTATCGCTTATGGTCGCTGCACCATTGGCGCCAGCTTCAGCTGAATCCTATTATATGGGGACTTACAGTGATGGGTCGGCTGCATATTTACTAAGTGAGACCGTTAGCATTTTTGATTACACGCCGCTTCGATTTAAATGCACAGTGTTTTATGGTAATTCTTACTTGTATTATAGGTTTTTTCAGAAAAACGGGAGTCCATACTACCGGAATTCCGAAGGATATGAAGCCTATGTATTTGGCGGTGAATCTCCGGTCGCAGCAAACATTTACAGATTTGTGGCAAATAATTGGTAAATGTGTTGAGATTATTGGCTGAGGCACTCTATAGAGCAAGAGATGAGAAATAATAAAATTGATTAAATATGTCAATAGATAAAAAACAAGTCATCTATACAGTGTAACTGCTCAATAACATAGTGTATTAAAAAAGCACAGCCCATATTGTATACTCAAAGATACGAATATGGGCTGCGCTCTATATTTTATTTGCAATGATTTATAATCTCCAAACTCCAGGGCAGATATTTCTGCAATATCTCCGGCTGGCGTTGGAAGGGCTCATTCGGCAAATGCTCTAACAGATAGATCAGATATTTATATGGATCGATTTCATTTGCCTTGCAGGTCTCCATAAGGCTGTATATTGCTGCGCTGGCGGTGGCTCCCTTGGGACTGCCGCTGAAAAGCCAGTTCTTCCGTCCAATGGTAAAGGGGCGGATGCTTCCTTCCGCTAAATTATTAGAGATATTGCAGCGGCCATCCTGCAGGTAGGCTTCCAATCCTTT
>JGI20225J20221_1001450_pt1 | contig 24318 bp, 15 predicted proteins | sample BioMet4_FD_20221 | JGI IMG/M metagenome (IMG submission 20221)
GGCATGAAATTGTTTTTTGAGGATCTTCAGCGCAGAAACGACATTCAATGGCAGAATGCCGCGTTGCTTTAAGATCCTCTGTCCCGAAAAACGCAAAGCGGGATGTCCTTCGACATTTACTTTGAAGTCATGGGCTCTTACACAGGGAGGTCTAGCTCCCAATACTTCAAATTCCGTGATGGGATGTTCCACTTTGTATAAAAACGGTATTCTATCTTCCAAAGAAATGTGAGTAATTATATCACGTGTCTTATCAACATAGTGTTCGTTCATATTAGATCCCTGCTCCAATGTATACCCCACCTGCTTTTGCAGCTGCAACTGGGCTTTTCTCACCAGATCCCTGCCCAAAGAGATTACGAAATCTCGGCAGAGTGGCAGCTTGTGACAGCTGAGTAGTGGAATGTAAGGTAATGCCCAATCCTTTCAAGTCATTGTCTCGTGGTAGCCCTATAAGGCAGCAAGAGCACCATAAAGAGCCGAAACACAAAAAAACAATACAAATCCAAAACACCAAATTAGGCCCCTTTCAATACGTGTCAAGCGACTTGAAATGTCTTCCCGGATTCAAAATCGGCAAATAGCATTCCCTTAAAGTACGACAATGGATTGCCCGTTGAGTTGTGAGTTGTCCACAGGAATACCATCCACTAATAAACAAGGGCTGGTTTTCTCCAGCTATAGAAGTCTCACACCACGAATCACAATTCTACTACTCGAACCCGACATCACCTTGAGTATTGGTTATACGTACTCCGGAAACCTTTACCACTCAAAGAATTCAAGATATTGTTATCCTTGCCTTGACGTCAGGGCGTCCGATTTAATTTCTGAGCTGAATATCCCAAAGCTCTTTTCTCCCTTGAAATACCGAGCGCNGTAACCACTACTTCATCCAATTGACGATCATCNGANCAATANACGAATNTTNANATCCGGTTTNGCNGNAACCTCCTGNGTTGCCCCAAACCNAATATAAAGANACNACCAATTTTGNAGAGTNNGGAACATTTTGGTAANACGAATNNACCATCAACAATTGGTCACAGTTCCTNNTTTGTTGTTCCTTTTATNACAACACTAGCGCCGATCACNGGNTCTCCATCNTCATCNGTAATTACCGTACCACGTATGGTAGTAACCTGAGCTATACTTTCTACAATACNTAAGAAAATATATAAAACTAATACACCTAACTTTTTACTCATACAACGTTTCTTTTCAATTTATAACTCACTATATTAACTCTATTGAACTGAACTTAATTCTTTATTATTTCTTTTTACGTGAGTGCAAAGGAAAGAAACTATCTACATTCGATTCATACCATAAATATGGTATTTATATACCACATTTAAAGTATATTTAATAAATTTCGNCTTCGCTACTTGCTCGGATTCATCCCTTAGTATATAATCGGACCGGATTGTACTCCGACTTTAATATGATTGGGATTACTTTGCTTGACATAAGATTACTTTTCATATAACATTATTATTCAGACTTCTTGCAAGCTTGCTTTATTGTAAGTAGCATGTTCATGAAAATTTATTTATAATTCATTTTCGTATATAGTTTTTTTCCTAAACTTGCATAAGGATTTTACTAATTGGGGTACTGCAAGGTGAAAATTATAATATTTGAAGAATGGCTTCACCTATAATAAATGCGCCTGTTCGAACGGGTATTCCCCACTCCAACAGGCGCTCTCAGGTCTACGAATAATCTGTATTTAAGCGAAAGAGAAAGCCGGCAGTCTTAATTGCACTGCCAAGCTTATCTTTAACTTAATCCTTCAGATATTCAGCTTCATTTTTAGCCAAGTCTACTATATTCTTAAAATCCCTCTTTGATTTCTTGAGAAATTTGTTGCCTTTATCACAGATACAGTCAAACTGTCCATCATTCTGCATCTTACGGATTAAATACCCGGCTAAAGAGCCAAGCAGTAAACCTAATATAACTTTTTTCATAATTATTTTCACTAATTTATTTGAGATAATATTTTAATATTGCCGCTGAATAAGTGAACATCGAACGTGTTTGAGGNAAAGCCGCTAATCCATTTAACAACCCAAAGTCATGAATTACACCGTTATAACGAATAGTAGTCACATCAACTTCTGCCTCATCCAACTTGCGCCCAAAAGCTTCCCCCTCATCTCTAAGAATATCATTTTCAGCAACTTGTATAACAGTTGGAGGCAAGCCTCTTAATTCATCAACAGAAGCTAAAAGCGGTGAAAAATAAATTTCTTTACGCTGTTTCAAATCAGTAGTATACTGATCAAACATCCATTTCATCATTGCCGCGGTCAGAAACCTTTGTTCACTGTATAGCATATATGACTCTGTATAAAAATAAGTATTTGTCACCGGCCATAATAAAATTTGAACTTTAATAGCTGGCTCTTTATTCTTCTTCGCCAGTAAGCTGGCAGCAATAGCCATATTACCTCCGGCACTATTACCAACCAAAGCCAAACGTTCACCATCTATATTTATTTCGTCTCCATGTTTTGCAATCCACTTCATGGAAGCATAAACTTCATTGACAGCCTGTGGATACTTAGCTTCAGGGGAAAGATTATAATTCACAAAAACAGCGGCATAACCCGACTCTACAACTAAATCGCGTACCATCCGTCTATGTGTGTTATAGTCGCCAAGTACCCATCCTCCACCATGTATGAAAATAAAAGCCGGCAGTTTTTTTGCTATCCCTATAGGGCGGACTATTGTTAACCTGACAGGGTAATCCTTATCTAAAATTGTTTTTTCAGATTCTTCTATCCCTGATAAGTTGACTTTTAACCCTTCCTGAACAGCTACCAGAACATTACGGGCATCCTGCTTCGACAATGTTTCAACAGGCTTACCGGCATTCAATATTTTCAGATATTTTTTCACTTCAACGCTCAAATGGTTATCTTTCTGATAATCTGGTGCTTTATCTATTTGCTTTTCCATATATTCCTTCTTACTCAGATTGGAATCGTAAGATCAATCTTTTTTTCATCATTTCTTTTTACTGTTACGCTCGTACTGCCCGGAGCGACAAATTCAGCACCTCCAACTTTATAAAAGACGGCAAAAGATAATTCTGTTTTAGACTCAAAAATATTCAATTCTGTGAAATTCAAGCTAAAAGTAGCAATACCATTCGCATTGGTCACAGCTTGTTTGTCAGCATCGGAACTTTTTGTAGATCCACTTACTACCTTATCCTTATATAGGTATACAGTCGTATTTGGTTGAACAGTACCTATTATATTCTTTACTGTGACTTGCACGTTAGCGCCTAATGCCGGAGCATCNTCATCATCATTTCCACAGGATGTGAAACCAATGCTAATCAATAGCATTATATTGTAAAATAATAATTTATTCATATCATTTTTGTTTATAAGCCAACCGATTTATTTATATCGTCGGCTGGCTTTATTATTTGTTATGGATATTAATCCAACTTTTTCTTAATGTCTTTTTTTATCTTCTTGACATCCTTTTTGATATCAACTTTGATGGTATCTGCTTTTCTTTCAACAGTTTTTTTAGTTTTATTCCATGAATCTTTCACATCTTCCACTTTATTTTTTGTTGAATCAGCTGCATTATCAATAGACTTGTTTACGGAGTCTTTAACATTCCTATAGTCTTTGTCAGCACCAGCCTTTGTGTTACACGAAGATAACAGCAAAATATAGNTGGAAACAAAAAGCATATTTAAAATCTTTTTCATATTCACCTTTTTAATTTTATTCAACATATAAAATAACGGCACGATTCCATTCTTTTACATTGAAAGGAGGATTAGTTTGCCCTTTCCATTCAACGGCAACACGGTCCCGGCTTATTCCATACTTACCAGTCATAACATCGGCAACATTCTGTGCCCGTTGTCTCGATAGTCTTTCATTTATAGCTACTGTTCCGGTTTCTCTATCTGCATAACCAATAATCTTAACTTTCTTATCGGAATTTTCTTTCAGATACTTAGCCATGTTATACACATTAACCTCTTGATTTGATTCCACCTTTGCTTTATTAATACTGAAAAGGATAACGTTATTGGCTGGAACTTCGCTAATCGGAACTTCTCGAACAACTTCTTTTACAATTACAGTAGGCTCTGCCTTTTCGACCGGACGTTCCGAAAGTCTTGTAATATCTGCACGCTGCATGTTAATTGTATTGTTCAAGTCGTCGACCTCCGATTGGTCCCTTAGTACAGCTTCGGTAAATACAGCCTTTCCAATTGTGAAAATGAGACTGGCAGAAGCAGTTCCAAGAAGGTCATAGCTATGTTTTCCACCTGTACGTTGATCAAAATTGTCTTTAAGTAATTTTCCTGAAAGTTCAAGGTCAAGAGCAACTCGTGGTGAAAACCTGAAACGGTTAATAAGACCGGTATCAAATGTAACGCTATTCACGTGATTACTATTACTTGCATATACTGGCAAGTTTTTATAGTCCCATCCATATGCCCATCCTAAACCAAGATATGGAATGAAAGAGTAAACGCGGTCTGCATTATAATGCAATAGGTAATCAGTCACATTCCACATATAATTCAACTCAGCAGTCACATACCTGTTACGAGTCATTAATGATGCATCATTATTAAAAGTATGTATATTCGTACCTCCAGAGAGCTTGATACGAGCACCAGAATAAGGATTGAACCATTTTCCAAATTGGAAATTAGGCGTTACCGTCATTCTCCGCCAAAAAGTGGCATCTACATCTTTGTCGCCAAAATAAATATTTGAACCGGCACCAGCTCCGATAAACCAATTGTCCCAAAATCTATTAGTAACAAAAGTCGTTCTGCTACCTGCTTTGACACTATGTCCTTCCGGCTGTTGAGCAGATATGGTAATTGATGCTAGAATTACAATAAATAAAAGTATAATTTTTTTCATATTTCTTATTATTAAATTAAAAGATCTTATCCGTTAAGTTAAACTCCGGATTTTTTGTTGTAAACGCCAAATAAAGAGAGTATCCATAAGAATAGAACAGCTCCGACAATAGACACGATCAGCATTCCTATTATTCCACCGAAATTCACCCCTAATACATTTGAAAGAAATCCGCCTAAAACTGCTCCGATTAAACCGACTATAAGGTTTACAACTAAGCCAAACCCATGTCCTTTTGTTATTTGACCAGCTACAAAGCCCGCCAGAATACCAATTATTATTGAACCAATAATACCTAATTCCATTTTCTTTATTTTTAATTATTTTTTCCAACCTGTTAGTCTACAAAGTACCGGAAGTTGGTTCTCCGATCAATGTTTTTTACACATAATCCTTAGATTATGCTCTAAGTTGTATATGACAAATAGCTGCCTTTCATTAAGTTAAAACAGCGTAAAAATAAAAACGGCTTGATAATATGTAAATTATATAATTAATAACTAGAAATGTATAACAAAGCACCTAGTATATTTTTTTCGTTATAAATAAGTAATGGAAGCCATTATATTGATCAGATGCCTAATTTATCCAAATCTCTACAGTATGCTCAATTTTATCATCTACAAGGGGCAAGACCTTTTTATTATGCAATATCTTTCCATCAAGAACGATACGCTCAGATGCTGAATCTGATATTCGACAAAAAGTAATATGATATATAGTTTCTTTGTAACGATAGTGCACCTTATAACTATTCCATTTTTTCGGCAAATGAGGTGAAAAATGTAACGTATCCCTTATTAAGTTTATTCCTAAAAGAGTTTCTACCAAAAGGCGATACATCCAAGCTGCAGAACCTGTGTACCATGTCCAACCTCCACGACCTAGATGTCCTTCGGCGGCATATACGTCAGCAGCTACCACATAAGGCTCCACCTTATAAACTGATATTTGCTCAGTAGTACTTCCATGTTGTATAGGGTTTAAAAGATCAAATAATTCCCACGCTTTTTCAGTTTCTCCCATAAGAGCAAAAGCGAACACAATCCAAATAGCCCCATGTGTATATTGTCCTCCATTTTCACGAACACCCGGTATATAGCCTTTAATGTAGCCTGGATTGAGATTCGATTTATCGAATGCCGGAGTAAATAACTGAATTAATTTATCTTTGCGGTTTACCAATAGCTTATCTACTTGAGCCATTCCTGAAGCAGACCGTTCAGGATCTCCCGCACCGCTGATAACCGACCAGCTTTGAGGTAATGAGTCGATACGGCATTCTTCGTTTATTTTCGACCCGATTGGTACTCCATTGTCAAAATAAGCACGCCGATACCACTCTCCATCCCAAGCATTCTTCCGAAGATTAATCCGAAGTATTTTTGCTTGCTCAATGCAATAATAGGCAAAAGAAGTATCATTACGAGACAAAGCTAACTTAGAAAATTTTAAAAGAACATCATATAAAAAGAATCCCAGCCAAACACTTTCGCCCCGACCATCTTTTCCAATGAGATTCATGCCATCATTCCAATCGCCACACCCCATCAACGGCAATCCGTTTTTCCCAAATTTTAATCCATACTTTATACTTCTTACACAATGTTCATAAATCGTAGCCCGCTCTTCGGAACGTCCGGGTAAATCGTAATATGATTCTTCATTAGATCCTAATGGACGTCCTTCAATAAATGACACGCTCTCATCAAGAAGAGCTGCATCACCAACGCTCGTGACATAATGGCTCACAACATATGGCAACCACAAATAGTCATCTGAAAAATGTGTTCTTACCCCTTTTCCCAAAGGAGGGTGCCACCAATGCTGCACGTCTCCTTCTCTAAACTGACGACCGGCAGCTTTAAGTATTTGTTGGCGCGCCATAACAGGTTGGGCATGTACCAGTGCCATTACATCTTGTAGTTGATCACGGAATCCATAAGCCCCTCCCGACTGATAATATCCCGAACGTGCCCATATTCGACTACTTATCGTTTGGTATAACAACCACCCGTTAGCCATTACATTTACCGATNGGTCGGGAGTATCAACATTAATTGTACCCAATGTTTTATTCCAATAAGCCCATACCCCATTAAGTGCTTCTTTAACTGCACCAACTTGCCTGAAACGTGAGACTAAATCTCTCATTTCATTTTTATTTTGAGCAAAGCCAAGCCTGAAACGAGTTTCACGTTCTTGTCCATCGGCTAACTCAAATACAACTTGAATAGCGGCACAAGGGTCTAAGCCTGCACCAACTTTACCAGACAAACGGGTCCGTTTCATTGCAGCCGGTTGTGATAAGCTACCGTTGCGTCCAATAAATTCAGTTCTGTCTCCGGTTAGAGTACGGGATTCACCCACGTCAACAAAGGCAATTTTCCCAGCAAAACCTATATTATAAAAGTTTCTGGCAAAAAACACTCCGGTTTTTACGTCTATCTCAGTCTGGACATGAAGCAAGCTTTTTTGTCGCAAATCAGCCAATACCCATTCATAGTATCCCGTAACTGAAATTCTACGATCTCTGCCAGACACATTACGCAATTTCAATACATTAAATTTAATGGGAGCATCTATTGCAACATATACAGTAAACTCTGATTCTATGCCATTCTCGCTATGTTCGAATATAGTATATCCAAATCCATGCCTAATTATATAAGGTGCAAGCCCTCTAACCGGTAGTGGTGTGGGTGACCAATATTGTCCAGACTGTTCATCTCTGATATAAAAGGTTTCTCCCGAAGTGTCTTTCACCGGATCGTTATTCCAAGGAGTAAGTCGAAATTCATGGGAATTTTCTGCCCAAGTGTATGCACTTCCACTTTCGGAAATAACTGTACCAAACTGTTCATTGGTCAACACATTGCACCAAGGTGCAGGAGTGGTTTGTCCGGGTTGAAGAGTAATAATATATTCATGCCCGTCAGGAGTAAATCCACCCAAGCCATTTTCGAATATTAACTTGCGTGTTGGCAGTTTTACTACAGTTGGTATGGATGAAACTTCGGGCTGCAAAGCAGGAAATTGCAATGCATCATTTATCGTTAAGGATTCTAATTGCATGGCAAGTGTCCCCTGTTCATCGGTAAGAACAATACGTGCAGCAGACAATAATAACAACATATCGTCATATGGAAGATGTTCAATGCGACGGATAAAAATACCTCCAGCTTTTTCTAGTAAAGGAGCTTCAATCCCCAGTGATATGAGATTTATAATCTCATTATGTACTGATTGCCAATACACAGAAATATCCTCGTTCAATATGACTAACTCCACAAGCAGGCCTTTCATACGCCAATAAGCATGTGCCAATATAGTTTGTCTTACCAATTCTATACCAGCAATATCACTGATACGAACCAGAACAAGAGGAATATCTCCCGAAATGCCATAACCCCAAAGACCGTCTTGCCCTTTTCTGTTACGCTTTAGATTAGACTGTGAAGCTCTCTTCAAGGAGTTTGCATAAACCAAAGATCCGGCAAGTTTACTATATCGTTGAGCTTCCACTTCAGTAATATTCAATTGATGAAGAATTATTTGGCTATGTGTCCAAGCCAATTCAAAAGCACGCTCAGCCATTCTAATATCCTGATATTTATCAATTAATCCTAAGGCTGCATCACGCATCTCAGACATTCCAAGCAAAACATACACTGTTATCTCTGAGTTAGGTGGTATAGTCACCATTCGCCGTAATGAAATAGCCGGATCTAATACAGACCCACTACTATTAGTTAATGGTCCTGAATATTGCATAGCTGCAGGATTATTCAATGTACATCCTCTTCCTACAAATAAAGCCCTATCTGTTTCGCAGGAGATATCTTTTTGCTGATTATCATCTGTAAGCAATAGATGTATTAAATAAGGTGAACTCTCCATTTCCGAACGAGCACGCCGGGTACATAAAAGGGCTGATAATGTCGGAATAAATTCAGTCTGCACAAATAAATTACTAAAAGCCGGATGTGCTTCATCCGCACCTTGAGGAGCTATAACAACTTCACTATATGTAGTCAATTCTATTTTTCGGGCTCTATTTGAATGATTAATTAATTTGATCCGTCTTAATTCAATATCATCTTCTGGTGAGACGCAGATAGTTGTATGTATTTCAAACTTCAGACCTCTTTGATGGAACTCAGAATATGCTTGCGTAAATATTGCTTCGTTATTGGTAGAAGTAGAGATAACGGGTTGATAAGTTATGGAATTAAAACTTTCTTCGTCCTTATTTCTAAAATAAACAAAAAGCCCTAAATTGTCACTTGTTGCATCTTCTCGCCAACGAGTAATAGCTATATTATTCCATTTGCTATAACCACCACCGGCATTATTTACCATAGTATGGTAATGACCATTTGATAATAAATTTACCTCCGGAGCAATATTCATGTCTCTAAAATGGCGCGTTATTTCAGAAGTGTCGAAATTTAACGGATGAACTCCTTTTATCTCATATTTAGAATCATCTGAGATAATATTGGCAGCTATATTACGCGGGACACGTTCCTGTAACAATAATTCGTTTGCTTTTAATATCGGACATGACATAAAACGCCGTTGCATCACATTTCCTTTTACCAAGTTAGTCAATGCGAGTAAGCTCATTCCCTGATGATGTACCATAAAGGAACGAATATTTACACTTGATTCATTAGGCGGCAGATGTGAAGGAGTGTAATCGATAGCCTCATAATATCCATAAAGACCTTCGTGGCCGGCCGCTGTGAGACGTTCCATATTGTCGCAAGCCTCAACCGGTGCAACCATCAATGCCATGACAGTAGCATATGGAGCAATAACCAACTCCTTTGATAACCCGCGCTTCAACCCTAAACTGGGAATACCAAAAGCTTTATATTGATAATTAAGATAGGCATCGGTAAGGTTATATCCAGACTCAGAAATACCCCATGGGACACCAAGTGTTTTACCATATTCTATTTGGAGTTGTACTGCTCCCTTATAAGTTTTATCAAGTAGAGTTTGCTCAAAATTAGGCATTACCAACAAAGGCATCAGGTACTCAAACATAGAACCATTCCATGATAATAAGACAGGTTTATCTTCAATAATAAACAATAACCGACTCAATGAAAACCAATGATCTTGAGGTATCTGGCCTTGAGCAATAGCTACATAACTGCATAGCCTTGCTTCTGAAGCCAACATATCATATGACCCTGCATCACTACGTTGTTCTGCTACATTATACCCAATGGAAAACAGTTTCTTTGATGTATTATAAAGGAATGTAAAATCTATTTTAGAAAAGACTTCACTTTGCCGCACCAGTCGCTTTATATATTTTATCCTTTCTATGGCATGATTAGCAGCTTTATGTATACAGTATAACCATGCTGTCAAAGATTGAATCGCATAGCTTTGGTCCTCTGTAAGCTCTATTAATATTGACTCAATTAAAGGACAGAGAGTCACCTCTAACTTTGAAATCTCTTGCAAAGTGAGAGAACGATTAAGATCTTTTATCCTTGATATAAGAATATGCATATTCTCTGTTATACCCTCATCTGGCAACGTATAATTTATTTCAAGCCAAGGAGCCATATATAATAATTCATTGATATGATCTTCACAGTTGTCTTTCAATGTACGTCCCCATTTTTGTAGCTCTTCATTGTTAGAGTCAAATGATCCTATAGTTTGATCAATTTGGATACTAATGAACTTAAGGAATGTAAATGCTTCTTGTAGCGTTTCGGGTTTAATACTCAAATCGGTTTCAAGTTGCAAAAGGAGTCTGTTTTGCACCGCATATTCTTTTATTACGCGTACCGTATCAAGTAATCCATTGAAAATATCAGGGCTATATGCAGAAGTTTTTTTCAATTCTTCAATACCTTGCCCCAATACAAGTAAATGACCGGCTAAGTTTCCACTATCCACACTTGATACATAGAGAGGAAAAAGCGGTTCGAGTGTATGCGTGTCATACCAATTATAAAAATGTTTTTTATACTTTTTAAGATGGCTCATAGTTACAAACATTAGTTGCGTACGCTCTAACATTTTTCCAGCAGATAAATATCCTAAATCATACGCCGACAAATTAGCTAATAAGGCTAGTCCTATATTGGTAGGAGATGTACGTGAAGCAATAACCGGTTCTGGGGTTTCTTGAAAGTTGTCAGGAGGTAGCCAATTTTCTTTGACTGTAACAAACGTTTCGAAGAAATACCATGTTTTACGGGCAATACGATGCAGAAGCAGCGTATGTTTTACAGCAATATCAGTACTCTGTTTTTTTATAGGTCGACTGATTAGCCATAAAACATAAGGAGCAATTAACCATGCAACCCAGATGGGAAAAGAATAAAGCAATAGTAGTGGATTGAAAAGGGATAACAACCCAATACAAAGCAAAGCTAAAGCAGAAGTAAACCACATCAAAGCATAAAATCCAAATAAATAATTACCGGTTACTTGCTCGGAGGCAATCGATGTTCTCCATTTCAACAAATGGCGATGAGTTATCAATAAACGCCATAGACTAACAGATATTGCTGTAGAATTTAGATAAGCTTCATAGGGCAAAAGTATTAATGAAAGCAAGATTTGTTTAAACTGCCGGATCCCTTTTTTTNAAACTTCACGTAAATGGAAATACCACGACTGTTCTTTGGATTTATAGATTATGTTAGTCAACAAAGAAACGACAAGTGGNAACATTAGTATAATAGGTATCAACAAGGGCACCAGCCAAATAGCTTTTGGAGATAAAAAATAAAATAATACCAATAGCAATAATAGCCCCGGGGCAATCAAACTACGACGAAGATTATCCAACAATTTCCATCTTCCCAATTTGGAAATAGGATTTCTCTCCCATTTATGATTGGATGTAGGAACACGTGGAAGCAGCCATTGGATAATCTGCCAATCTCCACGAATCCAACGGTGGCGGCGCATAGCATCCAAATTATAACTCGGGGGATAAGCCTCATACATTTCAACATCACTGACCAAAGCCGACCGGACATACGTAGACTCAAGCAGGTCGTGGCTAAGTATTTTATTTTCAGGAAACCGATCAGCTAGTACTTGTTCAAAAGCATCCACATCATAAATACCTTTTCCAATATAAGAACCTTCGCGAAAAACATCTTGATATACATCTGAGATAGCACGCGTATAAGGGTCGATACCTGTATCTCCCGATACCAAACGGGTAAATATGGACCTTTGACTACTTGCCAAGTTTATGGCGATACGAGGTTGAAGAATGCCATAGCCTTTAACAACTACATTATGCTTTGTATCAAAAATCGGATGATTTAACGGATGAGCCATGGTTCCTATCAATTTATGAGCCGTATTGCCCGGTAATTGAGTATCCGTATCTAAAGTGATTACATATTTGATTGAAGAAAGCGCCGATTGATCTCCTATTATTTTGGAAAAAGCATCTGAGGCACCTCCTCTCAAGAAGGCATTGAAATCCATAAGCTTCCCCCGTTTACGTTCATATCCTATCCACTTGCTTTCAGTGGAATTCCAACGACGAGGCCGGTGAAAAAGGTAAAATATAGATACACCACTAGTGGATGTGTATTTTTTATTTAGCCTTTCAATACCTTTTTTCGTTTGTTCTAGCAAAAGATTATCAAAAGGCATTGTTTCTTGTTGTGCATCAAGAAAGTCTGTAAGCAAAGCAAAATGTATATTTTCATCACGATTAGACAAATAATGAAGTTCCATATTATCTATAAGTTTCTCAATAGCATCGATGTTTGAAAGCATAGTTGGAATAACAACCATAGTTGCATTCTCTGAAGGTATACCCTCTGAGAAATCGAGTCGGGGAAGTATCTTGGGTTTAATGAGTAACATTGACAACCAATTCACTAAATCTACCACCAACTGACTGACACATAGGAGGAAAACAAATGATAGAATTACCATTTTCCAATTATCGAGAAAGATATCTTGAGTATGCAGTATTTTTATGAAAATACCAGCAGCAATCAAAGATAGAGAAACAATGCCTCCTGCATATAGGAAAAGAGGGTGCTTATAAACAAGGCGTTCAATAAAAACGGTAACTGTCTTTTTTATTTTAAGTGCTTGGAAAAGTTCATCTTGTCCATCGTCTATCAAATAAAATCCAACATGAGTAGTCCGTATACGGTTATCTCGTTTTTTAGCTTCTTCGGCAAGTTTTATTGCTTGGCTAGCTACTTCCCATTCAGTACATAAACTTTTTTTTGCAAAATGTTCTATGAAATGGCGGTAGTGGTCACGTGTAACAAAATCCATTTTAGAGTATATCTGGGAAGGATCATTCTGAAGTATTTTTTCAACAAAGCTTAATGCTTCAACAAAATTTTTCCAATCAATGATGCTCAAAGTCCGAAAACTGTTAATACTGTGACTTACAGACAACTGATCGGCTGCCAGATCCTGATTCTCCGCATGTAATAATTCCTCGATAGACAAACCATTTTCAACCAGCCGTTGTTCAAGCCAACTCCTTGCAATCTGTAAAGTGGGATTATGAGGCGACATTCGTTGACAAAATTCTGAAACAAAGGCACAAGTCATAGGAATGTCCGACTTTGCCATATCTGAGACTACCTCCACAAGCCTGGATGGCTTTTTTTTTGCCACTAATTGCAATTTTTCTATCCACAGATTTGCCTCGTCGCGATCTAATTGATTCTTCTGCAAGCGTATTACAATTCGTTGAAGGTTCTCAATTAACGCTAATCTTAGCATTATTGGAACAGCCCAAAGTTCTCCTAATTTTAGTTGGATCCCAGTTTGATAAGCATTAATAAATGCCCGAAGTGAGTCTTCATCTATTTGTGCATCTACATGAGAAATAAGCTCTAATATGATACCATAAATGCGGGGCAAATCACGGTATATCCCTGCTGCAAGGCAAGGTAATTCTTGACTGTATCTCTGAGGAAAATGTAGCCTTGCCAACTGTATCTGTTCTTCTATCAAATAAAAATTATCGATTAACCATGTGGTGGCAGGAATAATATTATGATTTTTATTGAACATAAGTCCCGCTCTATTGAACTCATGAAGAACCTTATCATTATAATTGAGGCGTGCCAATAAAAAATGATCTTTCTTGCTATTTGCTAGTTGTTGCTGCTCAGCTAGTCCTTTTGCATGTTGTATGAGTTGCTCTATGTTGAACAATTCATCTCGCAAAGGATTCTCGTTAAGTTTAGTTTCTAAATACGTTAATTCATCCATATCTGTTAAAGATACATTTAACAGATATATAAAGTGTTACATATTTACGCTTAAATATTACATAAATCACAGATTTTCAATATTGATTTCTCTTTTGGGATGGTGTGTCTTATAAAATGATAAAGTAATACCTGTTATCTTCTTAAACTGGTTCGATAAATGTGCAATACTACTATAATTCAGTTTGTAAGCAATTTCCGAAAAGGTCAATTCATTATACTGAATTAACTCTTTTACATATTCTATTTTATGCAATATAATAAAATGGCTTAGGGTAACGCCTTCTGACTCTGTAAAAATATTAGACAAATAAGTATAGCTTAAGTTCAATTTATTACTTAGATAGGTCGAAAAGGTGACTTTTAATTTATTATCCGAATAATGTATTGATTCTATAACCGTCGTTTTTATTTGTTCAATTATTATATCTTTTTTATCTTCTATCAGTTCTAATCCGGTTCTATGCAAAGCAAATTTAAATAGTTTTTTTTGTTGCTGCGTCATATTCATTGAAAGATTTACGACACCCAATTCGACGGTAATATAACTGAGACCTACATTCTTTAATTCTTGCATAACTACCATTTTGCAGCGCTGACTAACCATATGTCTAACATATATTTTCATGATGATATATTTATCTTTTTAAAATAAAAGAGAGTGAAAAGGCACTCTCCCAACCTCATTTTAAGAGGATTGGTTTATAAAGACATCAGATTCTGCGAAAAATGGTGTAGATATAGAGTAGAAATATATGCTATATAAACACTTACTTAGACCTTATTGTTTTAAGCACTCAAGTTTCATATATCAAAAGTGTTATTCTATCTGGTACTAATAAGATATAAAACAAGTAAAAAACATGGATAATATTCTAATGCTACAAGAAGCAATAGTAGCTATTTGCAAATACGGGATTGCTCCTTGAGAAACAGCCCCGTATCATTTAATAAACCCAAAACGCTCTACAACAACAATGAAAGAAATATTAAAAAAGACTACAATAACACTCAGCACGTAATATCTCATTTATACAAGCTTAAGTATAGATTGTTTTATTTTTGAGTCCACTTGTGCCCCATTAAAATTGAAATGTTATTAATACTCAAATACACTTGGTGCATTAAAGCCTAATCAAGGCTGAATTAAACTTTTACTCTCTCCTGGAGTTTTTTCCGTATTTTAATTGCACCACTTGCACCAATGGCTCTAACTATCTAATAAGCAGAGTGATACACGGGTGCAATTGAGCGAAACAGCAGGGTGCAATTAAATTTAATTGCACCCGCCATTTTATCCTGATTTTAATACAACGTTCCTCTTGTCTTCCGGCTTTACTTAATCAGAAAGTCCCTATACATAGGCCATATCTGGAGTACAAGGCATATTACAGAGCGATCGGCAGTAAACAGACCTCTTTACCGCCTCATATTAAGTCATTCTTTTTCGCACAAATCCCCGCAATTTAAGTGGTTTTACTTTAATAAAATAGACCGGACTTAATAGCTTTTATCGGGACAAAAGTCGATAATTTTAGCTTTGCCATCATAGTATTACGCTTTATTTGGAGTATAAAAATCCCAACTACACCCAATACGGGACGGAAATAACCCAGTCTATACTAACGATCCCAGTCATCATGTTCTTTATCCAAAAGTTCAATGGCGCTCTCATATTGCTCTTAGAGTAGTCCTTCTTTCGCTCACACACGGCCTGGTTTGTCATCAAGAAGTAAGCTCTATTTATTACTCACGGCTGTGGCGTATTTGCGTCACAGCTGTGGTTCATCTTACCTACAATTGTGGATAAGATGAACCACAACCGTAGGTAACTATTAACAGCATAACAAGTATAATAAAACATTTGTAGCTCCTTGATTTAGGTTGACTCTTTTTTTTAGCTAATCTCTATATATGGTTGACCTTAAAACTTGCTATCCCTATATATAGTTGTCTCCTTTCTCTTTTAGCCCTTGTTTAGGTTGACCTTTTTTCCAGCATTCCCTAAACAAAGTTGACTTTGTTCCTTTAAAAGAAGCCAAAAATAGAAATATCCTTTTCTTTTCATTCTTGCAAGTTACAGGATATTCTTTAATTATCCATATGCAAAATTATGGATTTTCCACTCATCTGCATTCTGGCAAAAGATATTTTTCTCGATAACTTCTCCATCTCTTCTTGATGACTCCATCCGTCCCTGCTGCCTGTAGCGGGGGCATCATATCCAAACTCATGTTTAAGGATACTGTTCACTTCTTCGGCCACCGCATTATCCTTCGAATTATCCGTTTGAATCACACTTATCCGTATATGGTTCTGACTCAATCGGGTAGCACCAGGAGATTTCAAAAAAGTTAGTCTTGATGCGAAGCTATGATCCAATAAACTGGAGCAGAGATTCTAAACGATATAATAATGCTGTTTTTATGGTTTTTACATCTGCTGGGCATACTGCTTTTCAATCTGGTGAAGATTAGCTTTTTTAAAGAGGCTGCTCTCATTATGGAACAGCCTCTTTTTAAGTCATGTCGGATGATTGCCACCAGACTTATATACAATGATTGCAGAGTATGTCTGTATTCTTACAGCATTTTCTATATTACCTCCAGAGCCTTTTTATAATTCATTTATTTTTGACTCAATAATTCAGCTAATTTCGCTTCCAGCTCTTCACCTCTAAGATTCTTAGCTATAATAACACCTTCCTTATCTAAAAGAAGATTTGAAGGAATAGATCGTATTCCATAAAGCTTTGCAGCCGCATTATTCCAAAATTGCAAATCAGAGACATGCGTCCAAGTCAAGTGGTCTTTCTCTATAGCTTTTAACCAAGGTTCCTTGCTTGCATCGAGTGAAACCCCAAAAACATCAAAGCCTTTATCTTTGTATTCCGAATAGACTTTTACCACATTAGGATTCTCTTTGCGACAAGGACCGCACCATGATGCCCAAAAGTCAACTAAAAGATATCCTTTACCCAAGCGATCAGATAACTTCACAACATTGCCTTCAGGATCTTTCAGAGCAAAATCCGGTGCTTTCTTTCCAACAGCCACTCTCTCCATAGTACTTACCAATTCTTTTAGAATATTACCATATTCGGTATTCTGCAAAGATGGATTCAATAACTGGAGATTGGCTTTTATCTCTTCTGGCGTCAGTCGATAAGAGAAATCACGATATAAAGCATAGAGGGAAACCAAAGAATTTGGATGCTGTTTTATAAACTCATCTATTTTCACACCTTGATCTTTCTTGTAAGAAACATACAAATCTTGTAAATCAGACCCCTTAATTACACTATTAGAATATCCATCGGAAGGATCAAGAGTGACGGATACCTTGCTTTTATTCAGAAATAGTATTAAAGAACCTTGCTTGTTGTCCATTGACAGACTGTATATTTCGGGCAAGTATAACTCTCTCGAAAAAGAGAAATTTCCATTTGTAACTGTAGNAGAGTCAAGCTTCTGAAATTTTTTATTTTGAAGCTTTTGCAAGTATACTTTACCCAAGTTATTCCCTATAACTTTTCCTTCTATGGAGACTTTCTTGTATCCATCTTGTGCGTTGACTAATACGCTAAAGCATAAAAATGCCAGTATTAAAGACTTTTTCATCTTTTGATGTGATTTGGATTCTGTAAAAACCATCATTGATTTTTACTAATGATTAATATGAATAATAACTACTTTAATTTTCAATTATAGCTTCCTTGTACGTCTGCAAAGGAAAAAAACTTTTTAAAACTAATCCATACCACAAATATGGGATTTATACACCATACTTGAAGCAATTCTATTAAAACACCTTAAACTAAATGAAATATTACCATAAATCCTCATAAATGAGGATTGCTTTGGAAACAAAAGTAATGTACTTTTGCAGCCAAAAAAAGAAAGATGAGATTTTATTTTTTGTTGTCCGCATTATTGTTATCTAAAATAAGCTTTGCCAATACTACCGAATCTGATCCGGATTCTATCCCACACAAATTAATACCACTCGACGAAGTAATAGTGACCTCATACAAGGAAAAGAAAAGCTTTAAAGAGATACCGGCATCAGTATCTATATTATCGGTAAACGAACTAAATAGAAGTAATATCACAGACTTTAAAGATATCAGTTCATATATTCCCAACCTCTATTTTCCTGACTATGGTTCAAAACTAACCTCTCCACTCTATATTCGAGGAATAGGATCAAAACTGACTCCTTCGGTAGGTCTATATGTTGACGGCATTCCTTTCTTTGATAAATCGGTGTTCGACTTTGATATGAACGAAGTAAACCGTATAGAGATATTAAGAGGCCCGCAAGCTACACTATACGGACGTAACACAATGGGTGGAATTATTAATGTCTATACTAAAAATCCTCTGGATTATGAAGGCCTCAACTTTCGTCAAACAATTGCCAACTATGGACAGAGCGAATCATCAGGGGCATATTACGGAAAAATCTCCGATAAAGTAGGCTATTCTTTCTCTTCCAAATATAAATATAACGATGGCTTCTTTACCAACCAATACTTGGGACAAAAAGTAGACCGATCCAACCATATTGCAACAAAAGGTAAACTTCAATGGATAACAGACGGTGGACTGGAAGGTCTATGGGCTGTCAATTACGAATATACCGATCAAGGAGGTTATCCATACGGATTATACAACCAAAATACAGGAGTTATCAACGATGCAGACTACAACAGCTATAGTTCGTATCGACAAGGGGTCTTGACTTCAGGACTCACACTTAGTTATACATTTCCGTGCTTTGTCTTAAAATCAGTAACTGGATATCAAAATTTGGATGACAGACAAGCTATCGACCAAGATTTCACCTCACAAGCAAATGCATTTGTCATACAAACTCAACGTCAGAACCAATTTTCACAAGAATTGGAAATACGATCCAAGAATAACAACAGATTTACATGGGTTAACGGGTTATTCGCTTTTTATAATATTGCAAACCGGACAGTATTATATACCACTCAAAAAGATTATAAAGAACCATCATACGGATTAGCTTTCTACCATCAGTCAACAGTAAAAAATCTTTTGGTAAAACACCTATCTGCAACATTAGGATTACGAATGGATATAGAAAGAGATAAACAAGATTATAAGATTTGGGCTATAAAGAATGGAAATAAGACACTAGACAGCCAGTTAAATGATAGAATGAGCTTTACTCAATTCACCCCCAAATTATCATTGCAATACCAGTTCGATAAAAACAATATGACTTATGCCACTATAACCCGAGGTTATAAAACCGGTGGATTCAATGTCTCCTTTACTTCGGATGACGAAAGAACTTATAAGCCGGAATATAGCTGGAATTATGAGGTGGGAGGAAAAGTATCTATGTTCGACGGAAAAATACAAAGTGATTTAGCTCTTTTCTATATTGACTGGAGACATCAGCAAATCTCACACAAAATACCAACTGGGCAAATACTCACAAATGCAGGACGCTCTTATAGTAAAGGAGCTGAGTTATCGTTAAAAGCGCAGCTAACATCTCAACTAAATCTGCAATTTTCCTATGGTTACACCGAAGCTAAATTTAGAGAATATCTATATGGTAGTGATGATTATTCCGGCAATTATACCCCCTATGTACCACGCCAGACTGTTATGTTGGGAGGTAGCTACGCTTTCAATTTTTATTCCAGATATATTGATTATTTAATGGTTTCAGCCCAATATACTGGCATTGGAAAACAATATTGGAATGAAGCAAATGCTGTAAGCCAGGGTTTCTACGGGACATTGAATGGGAAAATTTCTGTTGTAAAGAAAAATCTTACAGTGGATCTTTGGATTAAAAATGTAACGTCAAAAGATTATGCCGCTTATTTATTCCAGTTAGGCACAAAATATTTTGCTCAAAAGGGAAAACCGCTTACCTTTGGGACAACAATATCATTTACATTATAAGATCAGCATAATGCCGGATAAAAGATTCAACAAATTATTTACTTTCTTCTCTCTTTACATTGCTCAATCGGTTCCAATGAGTCTTTTTAGCACCTTGTTACCGGTGTTGATGAGACAAGATAATTTTTCATTGACTTCAATAGGATTACTCCAATTAATAAAACTGCCTTGGATTATAAAATTTTTATGGGCGCCTATTGTTGATGGTAAAACCTCAGGATTAAAGACTTATAAACATTGGATATTTTACTCGGAATTTGTTTATGCTTTTCTAATCTTACTAATTGCATTTCTAGATTTAAAAACAAATTTCATACTTATATTGGCATTGATCGTGCTTTCTTTTGTAGCATCCGGGACTCAGGATATTGCAACAGATGCATTAACAACGCTTTCGTTCTCTCGTAAAGATAGAAGCCGTGGCAATAGTATGCAAAGTATGGGTAGTTTTACTGGCTCTTTGGTCGGTGGAGGACTTTTATTGATTTTATATAAATATACAGGCTGGACTTTCATGCTATTAGGTTTGTCGCTGTTTGTTATCCTAATGCTCCTCCCGCTATATCGATATAAAGATGAAAACTTTGTCTCCCGTGCAGGACGAACACCAATCAGTATGAAAGATTTGGTATTATTTTTCCGCCAGCGGAGAATAATACCTCAACTTACATTTTTAGTTCTGTTTAATGCAGGTTTAATAGGCATACTTGCCATGCTTAAGCCATGGCTCGTCGACTTAAACTACCCTACTGCACATATCGGATTCATGTTTAGCATATTTGGATCACTTTGCGGCTGTATAGGTTCTTATTTTAGTGGTAATATTATCCGAAATTGGGGAAGAGGATATGCTGCAACAATATTTGCCAGTTGTATTCTCTTCACTGGACTGTATTTCACGGGGTTATCATATTTTGACGTACTAAATACTCTAAATTTATATTTGGGAATTCTATTTCTTTGGACTAGTTACGGACTGGCTACAGTGCTTGTTTACACTATAGCAATGGACTATGTCAGAGTTGGACGTGAAGGAACTGACTTCACAATCCAAATAGTTGTGTTACATTTAAGTAGCATGCTTATAGCTGTAGTGAGCGGAAAACTTGCCGATCAATGTGGATATACAGCTTTATTTATAGCTGAAAGTATATTGTCGGCTCTATCGCTTATTTACGTAATGTTTTATTTCAAAAGACTTTTTCGATCATGACAACAGATCTGCTTTCAAAATATAATGTTCCTACTCCGCGATATACTAGTTATCCTCCTGCTAATTATTTTCATGAAGCTTTTCATGAAAAAGAATATAAAAAAGCAATCATTGCTTCAAATGAGACTTCTCCAACTCATATTTCTTTTTACATTCACATTCCATTTTGCCCACAACTTTGCTATTACTGCGGATGTAACTCCTACCCTATGGAAAAAAAAGATATTGTGGAAAGTTATGTAAGTGCAATAAAAAAAGAGATTGAACTTGTTTTGCCTCTACTTGATAAAAATCGTAAAATAACACAAATACATTATGGAGGAGGTACTCCAACTGCTATCCCCTTACATCATTTAAAAGAGATAAATGAATTGCTGCTCTCTAATTTCGAGTGTATCGATTATCCAGAGATAGCCATAGAATGCCACCCTGGGTATCTTACAGAGAGACATTGGTTGCAATTAGTAGAAGCAGGCTTTAACCGTTGCAGTATTGGAATACAAGATTTCAATACGGAGGTGCTAAGAACAGCAAACAGAAGACCGTCTTTTTTACCGGTGGAAGAGATATTCAACATTCTTCGTTTTCACCGCATATCCATTAATCTCGATTTTATATACGGTCTTCCGGGACAAACAGAAAATAGCTTTAAAGAAACTATTTTAAAAGCAGTATCTCTTATGCCTGATCGCTTAGTTACATTTTCTTATGCGCATGTGCCATGGGTCAATAAGAATCAATTAATTTTGGAAAAAGCCGGGCTACCGTCAAGTGAAGCAAAAAGTAATATGTATCAACAGACTAACAGCACAATGACCGTTCAAGGGTATGTGCCAATCGGACTAGATCATTTTGTTCTACCGGATGATCCCCTTAATATAGCTTTAAATAATGGACTATTGCATCGAAATTTCCAAGGATATTGTACAAGAATGACTACCGGGCAAGTTTATGCTTTTGGTGTCACCGCTATTAGTCAGCTTTCAACTGCATATAGTCAGAATACGCGCAGCATTCCACAATATATTGAATCTATAAACAAAGGGAACATACCCGTGATGAGAGGATATCTTTTAAATTCTGAAGAGCAATTAGCCAGAGAAGTAATAACGACATTAATGTGCAATGAAAGACTAAACTGGTCGGAACTAGCACAGCTTATCAAAATTCCGATACCAGAAATAAAAAGTCGCCTAACATACGATGCTTCCAAATTAAAGGAAATGGAAGAAGATGGAATCATCACCCTAAGTCCTGAAGAAATCAAAGTAACCAAGAAGGGAGCACTTTATGTACGTAATGTAGCAGCAATATTTGATCCACTAATGCGAAACGGAAATACACTGCGCTTTTCGAAACCTGTATAGAAACAGAACTTATAAATAATAACTCAAAATGGATAAGAATGTTGAAGTAGTAGTCATTGGCGGTGGTATAACAGGATTAGTCACCACTTTCCTTTTAAAAGAAAAAGGAGTCAATGTCTTACTATTGGAGAAGGCAAATCGGGTTGGTGGGCAATTAAATACTATAGATGACGAAGGCTTTTTATTTGAATCCGGGCCAAATACAGGAGTAATTTCAAACAAAGAAGTATTAGACTTATTTCGCAAACTAGGAAATGATTGTACCTTACAAATTGCCCGTAAAGAAGCTAAAGTCCGACTTATTTGGAAGAAAGGATCATTCCGTCCACTGCCAAGCGGACTCTTAAGCGCCATATCTACGAACTTATTCTCTTGGCATGATAAAATCAATATTTTATTCGAACCATTCAGAAAAAAAGGAAAGAACCCGAATGAAAGTATTGCCGATCTAGTAAAACGAAGATTAGGAAAATCTTATCTAAACTATGCTGTTGACCCTTTTGTATCAGGAGTATATGCAGGTGATCCAAATCGTTTAGTTACCCGATTCGCTTTGCCGAAGCTCCACAGATTAGAGGATGAATACGGTAGCTTTATTCGTGGAGCAATTAAAAGGCGAAAAGCACTGGCTTCAGAGAAAGCACAAGGTATCTCAAAAGATGTTTTTTCCGTAAAAGGTGGATTTGGACAATTGGTAAAAGCACTCCAAAAAAAGATTGGCGATGAATTTATACAGCTTTCGGCAGGCTCCATAAAGTTAGAACCATCTTCAGATGGCTCGTGGGTGGTAACTTTAGGTTCTACAGAAAAAAAAATAACATCAAAAAAAGTAATAACTACTGTACCAGCTTATGCTTTACCTGATTTATTGTCTTTTATTGATACAAAAGAAATAGCCCCGATTTCATCTCTTACCTATGCTCCAGTTGTACAAATCGGCGTAGGGCTCAACAATAATAGCCGTGTTCCTCTTGCCTTTGGTGGATTAATACCTTCAATAGAAAAAGAAAAAATACTGGGTATTTTATTTAATTCATCATGCTACGACGACAGAGCACCAAAAGGAAAGGCATCACTTTCTTTTTTCCTTGGAGGAATGAAGCATCCACATTTATTAAACTTATCGGATGAAGAAATTATAAAGCTGGTAAAAACAGGACTACATCGAATGATGAAATATCCGGAAGATACTCCGATAGAGAAGATATATATTTTCCGGCATTCCAAAGCAATACCACAATACGAGGTTGATACAGAAAAACGTCTCGAAAAGATTAATCTGCTACAAGAAAAATACAAGGGACTTATTTTAGCCGGTGGCATTCGAGATGGAATTGGATTAGCCGACCGCATTAAACAAGCTACAGATTTAGCAAGTTTATAAGAAAGATTCTATAAAATAAGCCCTGCTTCCACACTAGGAGGAAGAGCTTTAACAAACAAAATAAGGAGACCGTAATCTAAACTGTGTAGTAAAAAAAGTATTAACTTTACTAACACCGTTTAGATTATGTCAGCTTCCCTTTTTTAGGACGGTATTAATTAGAGTGCTAAATTAATAATATTATTATCAGTTTCATACTTCCTTCTGTATTCATTGGGTGACATGTT
>JGI20225J20221_1000085_pt16 | contig 24243 bp, 27 predicted proteins | sample BioMet4_FD_20221 | JGI IMG/M metagenome (IMG submission 20221)
ATCCTCCGACGCCACAAAAAAAAACCTCCCCACGCGGGAGAGGCGCGCAGACACCCCCCTTCCCCTCATTTCTTCTTCTCTGACAATTCATTCCAGGCATTCATCTTGGCCTGGAGCAATGCGTCCAAAAGTTCATCAGAGCAGCGGATACGGCTTCGGAAAGCCATCTCATTGGAAGGCACATCCTTCACCAAACCCACAAGGCTTTCTTTGTCCAGAATCCTCGCCGCAGGAACATTGTGCCGGCGTGCGATCGTGTCGCGAGCCAAGAAAAACTGTTTTGCGAATACCTGCTCTTCTTTGGTGTAGAAACGGTAGGAAGGCAGTTTTTCCCAACCAGGACGCTCCGGATTCTTTTGTCTGGCGCACACACGCATCCTGCTGTTCACTTCATGATCAAGACGCTTTGCTTTCACTTGCTCTTCCAGAATCCCCTTCAACGCAAACAGGTTCGCCACATCCCCCAAAGCATATTGGATCTGCGCTTCCGTCAGGGGTCGTTTCAGCCAATTGGTCGTCTGATTCTCTTTTTTGCTGCCTTCGACATGGGGAAGGCCGTACATCTCCATCAAGCCGCTGAGATTCCCCATATATCCCAGAGCCATCGCAGGAATTCTGATGTCATATACGTGTTCCAACTGAATATGGTATTGCTTGCGTACCAAAGAAGCGTCACTGGCGCAATCAAACATGATTTTTTCCATATCTTTTTCTTCAAAAAAAGTGCGGAGAACCGCTTCGGAAAGGTTGAAAGGATCAGCGAGGAAAAAGGATGACCCGTCAAACAATTGTATCAGGCAAAGGTGTTCCCCATAGATATGCAGGTTGAACTCACCCTCAAAATCCATAGCGACCGAGATAATACCTGAGCTTTTCCATTGAGCGATTTGATCAAGAAACCGTGCATCACTATCCAGCATCGTGTATTGGTACATGAACCAATCGTACTGTAAATCCCAGAGAAAGGAAAAGGCCTGTCCGTATCGGGCAGGCCTTCCGCAAAAAGGAGTTGCTTACTTCATTCGACCGTGTACGTGATGGAGATGTCGCTCGTGTAGTCGGCGGCGGGCAGGTTGGCGATGCCATTCCAGGAGAAGGAGAAGCTGGCGATCTGCACGGCGTCGTTGTAGCCGGCCTTGACGGCCCCGCCGGTGACGCTCCCCTCAGACAGAGCCGGCTCGATCGTGCTGTCGTAGGCCTTGTTGTCGACCAGCCCCTGGAAGGTTCCCGCCTTGATGGTGGTCTTCAGGGCCTTGCTCTTGTTCTCGTTGCCGCTCACCCTGACGACGAACCGGTTGGTGTTCCCGTCGTCCTTGAGGTTCCAGGCCTTCCCGTCGTTGTTGTAGATGCTCTTCGCATCGCCGACGGCGACTTCGGTGTCGGAGCCGTTGACGGACTCAACGTAATAGAGGGTCGGCACGTAATCGGCCTTGTCCGCTACCGCGTTCAGCGTGACTTTGGAGGTTCCCGCGAAGACTCCCGCGAGGGAGACGATGGCGATTGCTGCGATGGTGATGATCTTTTTCATTTCTGTTTTCCTTTCGGCGGGTGCAACCGCCGGTGCAAGATTTCTTTCGTGCTCTTCCCAAGCACGCTTATAACATACGTTATTTTGTTACTTATGTCAATGAGTTTCCAACATTTTTTCACTAATTTTTTATTAATTTTATTATATGCTTGCATTACATATAATTAACATGTGACATCTAATTTAAATAAAACAGATATTACCGCACAAACTTGTGTCAACCTATGCGATACGCACGCCTGACGCACCAAATAAACTTGTACACATGCCCGATGTTCGGCAAAAAAAAGGATCCTCCGACGCCACAAAAAAACCTCCCCACGCGGGAGAGGCGCGCAGACACCCCCTTCCCCTCATTTCTTCTTCTCTGACAATTCATTCCAAGTTCTTTATTGCCGTTGAACCAACGGAAAAATGAAGGACAACCGGATTTCCACATAAACGAATGGCAAGCGATGAAGTCATTCTGGTGGCGAACGCCGAAGGCGTGCCGCTCACCCGCGAAATGGTGGAGGACAACATAGCCGCCATCGCGGGGCTGGACAAGAACGGCATGACCAGCATGCTCCAGGACATGGCGGCCGGGCGGAAGACGGAAAACGACTGGTTCTGCGGCACGGTGGTGAGGCTCGGCGCCAAGCACCGCATCCCGACCCCGGTCTGCGGGACGTTGTCACTCCTGGTCCAAGGCTGCGAGGCCGCGAGGGCCAGAGCCGCCGCGGGCCGCACCCGCGCCGTGTGAAGGCGCAAAAAAAGGCCCGCCCCATCGGGCAGGCCCCTGTTCGCCGGACGCCCCGGCTCAGTTGTTCACGCTGTACGTGATGGCGATTTCGCTCGTGTAGTCGGCGGCGGGCAGATCCTTGTCACCCGTCCAGGAGAAGCTGAAGTGCGCGATGTCCGTGGCGGCCCGCTTGCCGGCGGCGACCGTGGCGGTGAAGGCGTTGCCGTCAGCGCCGGACGCTACCAGGGCGGGGATGACGCCGGTGACGTATTTCTTGTCGTTGACGCTGCCCGTGAAGTAGTTCGGCCTGACGCTCACGGTCAGCACCTTGTCGGTGTTCATGTTGCCGGTCACCTTGACGATGAAGTCGTTGGTCTCCCCGTCCTTCGTGAGGTCCCACCTCGAATCCCCGTCCGCTATGTCGTACAGAGACGTCCCGACCGACTCGGCCTTCCCGTCGCTGACCACGTAATACAGGGACGGGGTGTAGGCGGTCTCGTCCACCTTGCCGTTGAGCCTGACGGCGGCGCTGCTGCCTGCCGCCGCGAAGACTCCCGCGAGGGAGACGATGGCGATAACTGCGATGGCGATGATCTTTTTCATTTCTGTTTTCCTTTCGGCGGGTGCAACCGCCGGCGCGAGATTTCTTTCGTGCTCTTCCCAAGCACGCTTATAACATACGTTATTTTGTTACTTATGTCAATGAGTTTCACGTATTTTCCGCATATTTTCAACAAAATCTTATATATGCATATATTGCAACAAGATAACATGTGACATCATATTTTATGCAGGCAGAAACACCCTCGCAAACTTGTGTCAACCTGTGCGGGACACCCTCCGGACACATCATCTAAACTTGTACACATGCCCAATGTTACGAAGAACCAGCCACTCACACAGGAATTTTGGTTATTGGCAGCAGCCTATGTTGATGCTTTCGCTCACGATCTTCAGGAAGAGGTACCCCAGTGTCCCTGGACACGCTGGCTTTCCGCCTCAATGCCTCGGTCATGTCGTTGACGCCTTCGGCTACTACGCCGTCCGAAATCTTGTGGGCACCCTGCTCTCTTGCACCGGCACCTTCATCGCCTTGAGATAAAGGATTTTGTGCCCGATGCTGATGGATTCGCCCATGGGGCCGGACTTCTCTTTACACTTGTTCGATCGTGTCGTCCCATACCCCGGATTTCTGCATAAAACCGTAAAAAAAACCAAGCCACCCATGGGTAACGGGTGGCCGGAGGAAGATGATGAAACTTGCGCTTCGGCCCAAGGCCGAACAGGAAACTTCAGGTGCACAGGCGTTTGCACCGCCCCGCACCGGATTCCGTTTGTAACCATGTTCCCTCGATCAGGAAACATTTCAGTGATACCTGGCGATTAATTAGCCGTGAAGGTGAATGTCAAATCAGAGGAATAGCTGTCCGCACGCACATCGGTTTTCCAAGTGGCGCTCTTGGCTTTGACACGAATCGCCACACTGTGGTTTTCCATACCGGTCGTTGTGCTTGTCGCCAAAACGTTCACCGTTGTCTTCGCAGTCACGTCAGTCAGAACTTCAGCACCGCTGTCCGCTTTGCTGCCGATCACAATCGCGATCTTGTCGGGGTTGTTTGCATCGCTGCTGGCAAGCGGAGAAACCGTATAGCTCAGCGAAAAGCCTTTGCCAAGATTGCTTCTGGTGTTCACATAGAATGTGTCTCCGAAAACACTTTTGTCGACAAGCGCTTGAGCGGTGAAGTCGGTTGCGGAAAGCTCTCCGCTTGTCACTGCTTTCTTGTTGACATTCATCTGAGCTGACTCGTTGATGGTTGTGTTGATTTCCACTGTGCCGGTGATGGGGTCGAGAGCGAACGCGGCGGAAGCCGCAACAAGGCAAGCCAATGAGAGTGCGATAATCTTTTTCATTTCTGTTTTCCTTTCGGCGGGTGCAACCGCCGGTGCAAGATTTCTTTCGTGCTCTTCCTAAGCACGCTTATAACATACGTTAATTTATAACTTATGTCAATAAGTTTTCTAATTTTTTTAAAATATTTTTTATAATAATTTATAATTCATTTTATTATAATTAAATAACATGTGACAACAAATTTTTATACCATAGAAAATATATCAATAAACTTATGTCAACTTATAAATAATATCATTATTTAATCATGAAAAACCTGAACTCATGCCCCATGTTTCTATCATCTATCCCTTTTCGCTTGTGCTATACTGCAGACAGGAGATGGACATGGCTACGTTGTATTACCAAGGACACGGAAGTTACCGGATCACCACAAATGCCGGCACAGTCGTCTACATCGATCCTTTTGCAGGGAAGGGATATGATCAAAAAGCTGATTTGGTTCTCGTCACCCATGAGCATTATGACCACAACAAAGTGGAACTGGTCGAAATGAAACCAGACGGGAAGATCATCAGGGAGAAAGATATGCTCATCGGCGGTGTGTACCGCCATGCCGTAGTGAAGGATGTCACGATCACGGCCGTCCCTGCCTATAACGCGCACCATGACAAAAAGGAATGTGTCGGATATCTGCTGGAAACGGATGGGATCAAGCTGTATGCGGCAGGAGACACCTCAAAGACCGATTACATGAAGGAATTGGGCAAGGAGCATTTGGATTGGGCAATTCTCCCCATTGATGGCATCTACAACATGGGGCCGCTTGAAGCCAGTTCCTGCGCGAAGCTCATCGGCGCCAAGCATACCATCCCGGTGCACATGAAACCAGGAAAACTGTTCGATGAAGCAACGGCCAGATCCTTCACGACAGATGGACGCGTCATCATGCATCCCGACGAGGAAATCCCACTCTGACCGAGCGCCATCACCAACGCGAAACCGATGATCTCTGTAGGGGATGCATCCCATCCTTCTGCGTTTCCGGCATCAGCCCAAATCCGGATGAAGAATGATGGTGTCCAAGAGCAACAGGAGCTTCTCTGTTTCCTCAAACACTCCATGCTTCATGAAACCATCATGGACGCATCCAAGGCGTTTCCTGAGAAAGGGATTCCCATACCAGAAGCCGGTACGACCGCCATCACCTCATTTCACTTCAGGAGTCTGTTCTGGAACTCGCGGGGCGTCAATCCGACAAGTCTTTTGAACACGACGCTGAAATACCGTTGGTCATGGATACCCACTTTATCGGCTACCTCATAGACTTTCACGGAAGGATCGGAAAGCAACTCACACGCTTTTTTGATCCGGTAGTTCTGCAAGTAATCACTCACCGTGTAACCGGTTGTTTCTTTCATCAATCGGTTCGAATGACTCTCGCTGACCTTCAGTTGGGCTGCGATTTCCTTCGAACCTATATCTTCCCCATAATGTTCGGTGATGAAACGAACGATGACGCTGACATGGCTCTCCTGAACGCTCTCCCCTCCGGAAAGGTATTCCTTGAACAGCATGATCCTGCTGTCGTTCGCCGCATCCAATCTGCCTTTGAATTGGGAATATTCCCTTTCTTTATCCAAGATGCCGACGGCCTTCCCCAACGCTTTTTCCAACGCACCGTCCTCAATGGGTTTGGAAAGATAGTCCACCGCTCCCAACTGGAGCGCCTGTCTGGCATATTCGAATTCATTGAATGCCGTAATGATGATGTATTTCGGGGTTGTTTTCCCCATGAGATCTTTCATCATCTCCAAACCGGTTTTCCCCGGCATGCGGATATCGGTGATGACTATATCCGGTTTCAAGGAAAGAATGGCTGTTTCTCCGTCAAGGCCATTCCCGGCCTGCCCGACAACCTCGCACCCAAGACTCTGCCAATCAGTCGTATAGACCAAACCCTTGCGGAGCAATACGGAATCCTCAATCACCAACACGCGGTACATTTCCAACCTCTGTCGGAATCACCATACGCACTTCCGTTCCTTCCTGCAAGTGGCTGGTGATCGTCATTGACGCCGCATTTCCGTAATACAAATGAAGCCGTTTCTGTACGTTGGATATCCCGATCGCCTTGTCATCGGTAGCTTTGAGAATTCCCCTCAGACGTTGTTCCTCAATGCCCAAACCGTTGTCCTTGATGATGAAGGAAAGGTCTTTTCCTTCCATTCTGCCGATGATTTCCAGTTTTCCGTTTCCCATTTTGTCTTCGAGACCGTGAACAATGGCGTTCTCCACAATTGGTTGGATGAGCAATTTGGGAAGCGGATAATTCCGCATTTCTTCACTGACATCCTCTATGATCTCTATCTTGTCGGGATGCTGCAGTCGGACAATTTCCAGATAACTGTCTATCACATGCATTTCTTCCTGCACCGTACTCATATCCTTCGAATTGCTGATGCTGTTCTTCAACAACACGCCCAAGTCAGAAATGGCGGTACCCGCTTCCTTCTGCATCCCGAGTTTGATCATATAGCGTATGGAATCCAACGTATTGTACAGGAAATGCGGATCGATCTGAGCCTTGAGGTTACGCAATTCGGCGCTTCTGAGAAGATCCTGCTTCTCCAAATTCTCCCGAAACAAATCATCCAGGTTCTGAATCATATTGTTCAGACGGTCGGACAAGTCCCCAAGCTCATCATCCTTCCCTTTCGGGCAACGGACAGAGAGATCCCCTCTCTCTACTTTTCCCATCACCTCGCCCATCTTCGTAATCGGAGTGGATACACGCCGAGCCAACGAGAAAGACACAAAAAGACTCAGTGCGATCGAACAAAGGGCGAACACCAACGTGATCACCACCATCCGCTGGTTGCTCTCCAACACCAGATCCACCGGAACACCAGCAACCAGATGCAAACCGCTATTCCCGATCCTGAACGAGGAAAGCATCAATTTCATACCCCGGACCTCTTCTTGGTCAACTTCCCCATCCGACGGAGGGGAGATCGTCTCCCATACGGAGGACAAGAATGGATAGGCGCTCCCCAATCCCAGACTGTCATAGACGACAAATCCATGTTCATCATAGACACCATAGGAAATGGGCAGTGTGGTGGAAACAGTGGAGAACATATCCTTCAGACAGGCTTCGGGAATATCGATGATCGCATATCCGTTTATCTTGCCCATCTCATCCTTCAGCGCTTGACCAATGGACAAAACGTTCCGTTCTCCCAACCTGTTGGGATATACAACCGCCGAAGATGAATCCTCAAGCTTGCGCAGAAGCCCCCAAGCACCGAAATTGACAGGATTGTACTCAAGAGGAAACGAACCTGTGCTGAGCCGGTGAAACCCGTTTTGGGAGACAAGATGCATGGTGCAGACATCGGCGTGGCCGGAAAGAGAGAGGAACATCTTCCGGTACACCTTCTGGTCGTCCACATTCCCGCCTTCAAGGAACGTGGTGACTTCAGGATCCTCACAAAATAAGGTCAGGTTGTCTCCAAACTGTGAGAAGAGTGAGGAAACCGACGAAGCGGCGCCTTGGCAGGTCGCAGACAACTGTGTGCGTATCCCACGCATGGAAGACCTGCTGCTGACCGTTATGGCCACATATCCCAACAACACCACCGGCACCAAGCTTACGATCAGGAACGAAGAGAAAAGACTGGAAAAGAATTTTTTGCCAGCCATCACACCACCGATACTTTCCCTTTGCTGATCTTCATGAAGATGAACAACGAAAGCGCCGTGGAAACCGTAAGGATGGAAGCAAGCGCAGCCGCTGTACCGTAACTGTTCCGTACCACCTCTGTATAGATGGATACGGAAATCGTCGTGGTTTTTCCCGTATACAGCATGATGCTGGAAGACAACTCGTTGATGCAGGTTATCCATGAGAGGATAGCTCCGGACAACACGCCGGGAGCCATCATCCGGGCTGTGATCTTGAAGAAGGTCTTCATCGGGGAAACCCCAAGGTTGATGGACGCCTCCTCGATGGAAGGATCCATCTGTTGGAGAAACGCGCTGGAAGAACGTACGGTGAACGGCATCTTGCGGATGACAAACGAAATGATGATGATAGCCGCAGTCCCAGTCAGTACAAACGGTTTATGGTTGAAAGCGATGATGAGACTGATACCCAGGACGGAACCGGGAATGACATACGGGAACATCACCAAGAAATCCAACAACGTCCCTATCTTCCCTTTCTTACGGACAATAAGGTACGCAACCAACATGCCACACACAACAATCAGGAGAATTGCGGTCAATGAGAACAAAAAGGTGTTGGAAATAGGCTTGGACAGCCGTGACATGATGTTCTTGTAGCTGCCAAGACTGAAACCGTGCATGAAAATCGGTCCGTTTGTCTTGATGAACGAAGTTACCAGGACAACGATTTGGGGAAGCACGGAAACCGAAACGACCAGAGCTACAGGCAGTGTCGCCCAGAACCGTTTCCATCCATGGAGTTTCACCTCTTCCGGAGGTCTCATGCTGGTCATGACGTAATTATGCCGTGCGATGAGCACCTTCTGCAACAACAAAACCAAGGAAGAACAGATGACAATGATCACTGACAATGAACTTGCCAGGTTGTCGTTCGCACCGATCTCCGACATGTATTCGTCGTAGATCATGACAGGGAGCACCTTATACCCTTCTCCAATCAGCATCGGGGTGCCGAAATCCGCCAAAGCGGTCATGAACACCACGACTGCTCCGCTAGCGATGGATGGCATGACCACCGGCAATGTTATCGTCAGGATCCGGCGCCACTTGCTTGAACCCAAATTTTCCGCAGACTCCTCAAGGGATTTGTCAATGTTCGACATGGCCCCTGAAACATACAGATATACATAAGGATAAAGCATCAACGTGAAAATCACGACAATGCCGGTCCTTCCATAAATGCTGCCGATGGAAATCCCCCATTTCGCCAAAATCCTTGTCGCAACGCCATTGCGCCCAAATAAGAGAATCCACGAATACGCACCGATGAAAGGCGGACTCATCAAGCTCATGATGGCAAGCACATGCCAGACTTTTTTCCCTGCGATATTATACCGGGTCATCAGATAGGCCATGGGAAGTCCGATGATGAGAGCCGTGAAGGTCGCGGTGAGCGACACATTCAAACTGTTCAGCAACGTCCTGTAGTAGTAGGGCAACTTGAAAAAGGATTGGTAGTTTTCCAGCGTCAATCCTTTCTCCTTCCCGCCGTAAAAACTCTTGATGATCAAACTGGAAAACGGATAAATCAGGAAAACGACCATCAATACGAGTGTAATCACCCGTATGCAAAACCAGAAATCCGGACCAGCGTAGGTTTTTTTCATCGGGAAAGAGCCTCCCCGTCCTTTTTCGCATACACGGAGACAAGATGTGGCGCGAATCGTACGAACACCGTTTCCCCCACCGGACGGATAATTTGAGTCTCCTTGGTGTATTCATTGACTTCTATCACTTTCCCATCATCCAGCGTTACCTCATAACTGATGAAATCACCCAGGAAGGTCGCCAGCGTGATCGTTCCGTGAAGCCCTTCATGATCAAACATGCATTGTTCCGGACGTACGGATACTTGGGCTTCCCCGACAAACTTTTTGCACAGAGGCAAATCAAGTCGATACTTACCTTCGACCAAAGCAGGTGTTTTTCCCGGTTCTTCCGACTCAGAACACACGCAGGAAAGGAAATTCGAAGTTCCGATGAAACCGGACACAAACGGGTTCTGGGGTTTCAGATAGATGTCTTTCGGCTCCCCTACCTGCATGATGTGCCCATCCTTCATGACTGCGATCCGGTCGCTGATGGACAGAGCCTCTTCTTGGTCATGGGTTACATAAATCGTTGTGATGCCCAGCCTGCGCTGGAGCTTTTTGATCTCCCAGCGCATGGTGATCCTCAACTTCGCATCAAGGTTGGACAACGGCTCATCCATCAGGAGGACATCCGGCTCGATGACAATAGCTCTCGCCAAAGCAATCCTCTGTTGCTGTCCCCCGCTCATCTCGCTTGGTCTGCGATCCCGCAACTGGGATATCTGCATCAGTTCAAGCGCCGCGTCCACTTTGCCGGGAATTTCCTCAGCAGGTACTTTGTGGGCTTTGAGGCCATACGCCACGTTTTCATAAACGGTCATATGAGGGAAAATCGCATAGTTCTGGAATACCATCCCTATTCCGCGTTTGTATGCTTCAATATGGTTGATCTCGTTTTCATCAAACAAGATGCTCCCGTCATCAATCGTGTTGAAACCCGCAATCATACGGAGCAACGTGGTTTTCCCACACCCAGAAGGGCCAAGCAACGTGAAGAATTCTCCTGCATTGATGTTCAGGCTGATGTGATCCACCGCAGCGAAAGAACCATATTTCTTCACTACATTCTTGATCGTAACGCTATGTGACATGGTATCCCCCCTCTCAAAACAACATCCCCCGCCGCATTGCGGCAGGGGCATCCGTCATACAGAATCATTTTCCAACTACGATATCCTTCCATTTGGCAAGGACATCGGCTTTCTGGGTGGAAGCCCACGCAAAGTCATAGTTGACCAATTTGATGTCTTTCATCGGCGGCAGTTTTGTCGGCGGATCCATGTCTGTGCGGACAGACCGTCTGTTGAACTTGTCGCTCATCATCTTCTGGTTCTGCTTGTCCAGCATGAAGTTCGCAAAAATCTTCGCATTCTCAAGGTTCTTGCAACCTTTGACGATGCCGATGGCATCAGGAACAGCACTCGTACCTTCTTGCGGGTAGACCATGCCGACGTTCGCACCGGCGATCAAGTAGTTCTGAACAGATTTCTCTTGGGTCAAACCAATGCAATACTCGCCATCAGCGACCATCTTGTAGGAATTGGAGGATGAACCCTGGATCTTTCCGTCAAGATTCGCATACAAAGCTTTGATGAATTCCCAGCCCTTGCCATCATCTTTCCCGAATGCGGTGATCATCGTGCAGAGCAATGTATAGGCGGAACCGCTCTTCGCAGGATCAGCAAATGCGATCTTGCCCTTCCACTTCGGATTAAGCAGGTCTTTCCACCCTTTCGGAGCATCGGCTTCGCTGACCAGATTTTTGTTGTACATGATGACTACAGGAACAGGACTCTCGCCAACCCACTTGCGGTTGGTATCCTTGCTCGTTGCCGGAATAAGGGCATCGGCATCAGGAATAAAAGTATCGAAGTACTGGGCATTCGCAGCCGTACTCTCAGCACCGCCACCCCAGAACACATCACAAAGCGGATTGTCTTTCTCCGCAGCGATCCTCTTCAAAAGCTCACCACTGCCAGCGGCGACGACATCCACATGGATTCCGGTCGCATCTTCAAATTCCTTCACACCGGCATTGAGCGGATCCGCTTCATGCGGGCAATAAATGGTGACCGAACCTTTCCCGGCAGGCGCAACCGCAGGCGCTGATGCCGTTTGTTCTTTTGTCCCCTGCGCAAAGCCCAAGAAGGCCATGCACAGCACCAAAACGACCAATAACGCTTTTTTCATAAAAGCTCCTCCTTTTCTTCCGGCGAACCGGAAGAACTTCCTCATCATTGGGCAGGAACCATTCCCGCCCACCTTTCCAATATCTCTTGTTTGTTGCCCGATGCCCACGTGACATCGTAATCAAACAATTTGATCCCACTCATCGGCGGCAGACCTTCCGGCGGATTGAGATCCGTACGCACCGGACGCCTGTTGAACAATGAAGCCATCATCATCTGGTTGGGTTTTGAAAGCACGAATTCGATGAATTCTTTCGCTTCCTTCATGTGTTTCGCCCCTTTCACCAGCGCAATGGAATCATCCACAGCCACAGTCCCCTCCCGAGGATATGAAATAGCGATGTTCTTCCCTTCCTGAATCAGACTCTGCACCACTTTTTCCTGGGTCAGACCCACGGCGAACTGTCCATCAGCGACACTCTGGTATACTTCCGCGGAACTGCCGGACAGCTTGCCATCCAAATTCTTCACAAACCCTTCGACACCATCCCACCCGAGAGCAATCAACATCGTGCAAAGCAACGTATAGGCGGAACCGCTTTTCAACGGACTGGCGAATGCGATCCGTCCTTTCCATTTCGGATCAAGCAAATCCTTCCAACAATGGGGCACTTCATCACTGCCGACCAACATGGGATTGTAGGCGATGACCACCGGGACAGGGCTCTCTCCCGTCCACAAGTGTTTTTCGTCTTTGTCATTGGAGGGAATGAGATCATCCACCGTGCTGATATAGGGGGAAAACAAATCGGTGTTCGCCGCCACTGATTCAGCACCGCCTCCCCACAAGATGTCGCATGTATCCACTCCGTTTTTTGTCTCTTTCCTGATACGGTCCAAAAGCTGGCCGGTACCCGCAAAAACAACATGCACACGAATGCCTGTTTTCTCTTGGAATTCCTTGACGGAAGCCGTAACAGGCCCGGCTTCATGAGGAGTATAGATGGACAGCATCCCCTTCCCTTTTTCCTGCATGACCACCCCTCCAGTTCCCTGGGCTCCCAAGAAACACAGTGAGGCGAGACTCCATGCAATGATGACCAGGATACGTTTCATAACGTCCACCACCATCCTCATTTTTGTTATAACATTGACAAAGTTGTACAACAACCATGAAAAAACGGCTTTTTTGTTCAAAATGCGTGCATCAGATATGATGGTTCTTCCTTCATATCCCGTTTGCGGCAAAAAGTGAAACCAGAAAAAACAAATCGCCAATTCTTTTCCCGAAGCAGAACGGAAACACTCTTATGCTAACCCCTTCAATTCAACGAAACCGCCGGTAGTATGAAACTCCACACCGGAACGTACGGCCTCTTGGACACGGCGCTGCAAAGGAGTCTTGCAGTCAAACGCAAGCACATCGGCTTTTGTGGCTCCAAAGAAAAACACCCGTTCAAAAATCTGTGGTTCCCCGTTCTGGACAATAGGGAATTTTTGGAACCTGCACATGAAGGAAAGAATATTAGGGCTGTCTTGACATACCAGTTCAAGCTTTGGATCCATCAACCAAGAATCACAGACGGCTATCTTGCATGCAGGGAAAAAAGCAGAGGCTTTCCCGAGCGATTCATCGACAAGAGCGGGCAAGAGACTTCCGCCGGCCGGTATGTGCAGGCGAAGCACCTCCATTCCTTCTTTCTCGATGCATTGCAAGCCGGGAACAGGTTTTTCGGTCACCATATAGTCTCCGCTGGCAGGATCCTGAGAAATCACATTAGGGAAAGCATACGTGGACAATTCATACTGCAGGCGACCCAATCTCCAGATTTTTCCACAGGCATGATGGGTGACCCATTTCACATGATCGAGCCCGATACCTCCAAAATACTGTTCATACCATGCTTCCCATACACCAATATCCCCAAGCGTGGCTTTCCGTATCGCATCATCAGGATAAAACCGTCGGGTAACGTCATGGCATTGTCCAAGCAACACCAACGGATAGACCGCACCGTATTGTTCCAACCCCTTGGACAACAGCGAGGTGAACAGCCTCTGATCCTGACGAAGGCAAGCTTCCCTTGCCTGTGCCGTCAAATCCTTGTCCTGATGCCCGAAGAACGTACGCTCCATACACTTGCGGACCTCTTCACGAAGTCCGGCTTCTTCACAAAACGCTTCAAACATAAGAACAGTATGCCATGAAAAACAGAAAAACGGCACTGGTTGACATACCCTGTGCCGTAAAAGCCAAGATTGGAACCCTTATTTCTTTTCAATAAACCCCACCAACGTGGCAAGCGCGACGGCCCCCGGGGGAGAACCGCATCTTGCTCATGTATTGGGTGGGCTTCCCCAAAGGATTGCAAGACCATCACCGCTCAATGTCCTGTGAAGACCCGGATCCTCATAGAAGTTCAGACTTACGACCTTAGAAACGGTCATCGTATGGCGAAACTGACGATGATGAAGGTAAGGATGCCTTCCAAGTTGAACTTCGGTAATGCAAAATGGGGAAACCAGAACCACGCCACATCATGGACGCCTTGGAAATCGATCAGTTTGTACGCAGGTACAAACGCCCCCATAATCAGGGTGAACAGATAACCTGCAACCAAACCGAACCAAATTGAAATGATGGAGAAGAACCCCTTGCCGTAGATGTTCATGAAGACAGTCACGTCCAACGTTGCGATGGCAATGGAGAACAATACCAAGGATTCTTTTGCTTCTCCCAGACGGGAAATAATACTGGATATCACTGATGGCGAACACCAACCAGAGCAGAAGCGTGATCTTTATCATGTCATACAGGAAAAACCGAACGCTGCCATCCCACCGGGAAGCAACATCCAGGCTCAAGGAGAAAAGCAGGGAACTGATGACTTCCTGCATCCAAACGTCCATACCCTACCGCTGTCCCCTCATTGTATGTGTGGCAAGGTTTCCGTAAAGATACCTGTCACTTGCAGCAATCATCCGTTTGCACGGTATCCGGCTTTATCAGTCGCCGGAGCAACAGCACAGCTGATTCGCACCCGGTATCGGATAGACGGTAATGTGTCCATTTGCCTTCCTGCCGGCTTTCCACAATTCCGGAATCGCAAAGAACCTTCAGATGATACGAAAGTCCTGACTGGCCGATGTCCATATCCTCCTGCAACATGCACACGCATTTCTCGCCACTGCGTAGCCGTTCCAGAATCGCTAGTCTTCGTGGGTCACAGAGGGCTTTGAACACCTTTGCATCCTTCTCATACACAGATTCCATTTTTCTCTCACCTCAAATCAATTTTAATTGATATGATTTATATATACCCATCACATCAGGATTTGTCAATATGACTTTTGTTTGTTTTCCCACCCCTCACACGGAAAATGGCCACTTTTCCGGATGGATACCCTACGCTCACCGGTTTATGCACCACCCACTTTTTTTGGAAAAAAAAGACCCGTCCTCCAAAGAGAACGGGTCATCACAGCGACAAAAACGATTAGTGCTTGCAACCGCAACCACAACCACACTTCTTCTCGCCGATCTTCTTATAGTCCCACTTGCCAGCCTTGGCAGCATTGAGATTCTTCTCAAGGGTGTCCAGGAAAGCAGAGAGTTCCTTCGGAAGATGATCGCCGAACTTCGGATAATGGTTGGTACGGATGTCATCGACTTCCTTAAGCCAGCCATCGACATCGACGGAGAGCAGTTTCTCCATTGTTTCCTCGGAAACGGAATCCGGGCGATCGAAGTACTTCGGGTCGGGCATAATGCCGATCGGAGCATCGACGGAATGTGCGGTACCTTCGCAACTCTCGAAGACCCACTTCAAGACACGGCTGTTGTCGCCGTAGCCCGGCCACATGAAGTGACCTTCCGGATCCTTGCGGAACCAGTTGACGTAGAAAATCCTCGGAAGCTTTGTCTTATCAGGAGCATTCTTGCCAATGTTGATCCAATGCTGGAAGTAATCGCCCATGTTGTAGCCGCAGAACGGCAGCATGGCGAACGGATCACGACGAATTGTACCGACTTTCAGGTCAAGCGCGGCGGCAGTGATCTCACTTCCGACAATGGAGCCAAGGAACACGCCATGATTCCAGTCACGACTCATGTGTACCAAAGGAATGGTGCTGGGGCGTCTGCCACCAAACAGGATCGCACTGACCGGCACACCGGCGGGGTCTTCCCATTCAGGAGCGATGCACGGGCACTGATACGCAGGAGCGGTGAAACGGGAATTCGGATGAGCGCACGGCTTCTGTGTCTTGTCAGCCTTGTTCTGCGTCCACGGATTGCCGTTCCAGTCGATGAGTTCGCCCGGTGCGTCGTAGCCGATGCCTTCCCACCATACATCCCCATCTTTGGTCAAACCAACGTTGGTGAAAATGGTGTTCTTGCTAGCGGCAAGCATGGCGTTCGGGTTGGACTGCATGGAAGTTCCGGGAGCAACTCCAAAGAATCCGGCTTCCGGGTTGATGGCATGGAGATATCCATCCTTTCCAAACTTCATCCATGCGATATCGTCGCCAACGATATCGCATGGATGAAGTTCGGAAAAGACGGACGCCTCTATGCTATCAACTCCGAAGAAGCCGTTCTCTGGGTTGATAGCATAGAGGCGTCCGTCTTTTCCGAACTTCATCCATGCGATATCATCGCCGACCGTATGGATTTCCCAGCCAGGGATTGTTGACTTCAACATGGCCAAGTTGGTCTTTCCGCAGGCAGAGGGGAAGGCGCCGGTTACATAGCGGCTCTTGCCCTCGGGGTTGGTGACCTTGAGGATCAGCATATGCTCTGCGAGCCAGCCTTCATCACGAGCCAACACTGTGGCGATGCGGAGTGCAAGGCATTTCTTGCCAAGCAAAGCGTTCCCACCGTAGCCGGAGCCATAGCTCCAAATCTCACGGGTTTCGGGGAACTGGGAAATGTACTTGTGCTCGATCGGGGCGCACGGCCAGACGCCGTTGTCCTTCTCACCCTTGGCAAGCGGTTTGCCAACGGAATGGTAGCACGGCACGTAATACCCGTCTTTTCCCAGCAAGTCGAGCACTTTTGTGCCGACACGGGTCATAATCATCATATTCATGACAACATATGGGCTGTCGGTGAGCTCGACACCGATCTTGGCGATCGGGCTGCCCAGCGGTCCCATGGAGAACGGGATGACATACATCGTTCTGCCTTTCATGCTTCCGCGATACAAATCGGTCATCTCTTTCTTCAATGCGACAGGATCGATCCAGTTGTTGGTCGGACCGGCGTCAATCTCTTTCTGGGAAGCGATGAATGTGCGTTTTTCCACACGTGCGACATCAGAAGGATCAGAGCGGAACAAAACGCTATGAGGCTTTTTGTCTTCGCTGAGCCGGGTTGCAAGACCATCGGCAACCATCATTTCGGCCAGCTCATCATACTGCTTTGCGCTGCCGTCGCACACGACGACCTCGTCTGGCTGAGTCAGTGCGGCGAAATCGGACACCCACTTCTTCAGCTGAGCATGCTTGATTTCATTCATTTTCATAGGCATCTCCTCGTTGGATTATATAAAAGTATCAACCATTACAAAACGGTCGCTGATACCCCGTAAACCATTCTCCAAATTATCGTTTTTTCCACAGACAATCAAGCCTCACAACAAAGTACCGTGAAAACGATTGTAATAACCCACATACAAATCAGGCGGAACATCCTTGGGAATGTTGAAAAAATACTCGGTGTATTTCTTTAACCGACCCATGAAACTGTTCTTCCGCTTGGTTTCCTCTTGCTGCATTGTGGTAAGGCATTCGCGGATGATATCCTGTTCGTTCCGAAGTTCTTGGGTGACATTCTTGAAACGCATCGCAAGATCGAGGATGATCTGCCTTGCTTCTTCGGGGTTTTCCGCAATGAATGAGGCGAACTTTTCCTCTGAAATCTCCACCAGCACCGCATCGGTGAGAGCCACAGCCGTCGCATTCCTCGGTTCACCGTCAAAAAGGCCCATCTCTCCGAGACTGGAACCGGGATGCGACAATTCGCACAACTGAAATTGGTTTGGAGTGCCATGGTTCAGGTACAAAGCCACAGTCCCGCTACGGAGGAGAAACATGGTCGAGCATTCCTGGCCTTGTTTGTAAATGACGGTATCCTTCACAACATGAAGGATCAGATTGCCACCCGTCTTCACTTTTTCTTCCATTCTATGCTCCTTGCCTTATCGTATCAAATAGTCAGTTCTTACACAATTCTCACAATCGGCAAGAAGCGGGAAATATCCCCTCAATGCAACTTCAACCGTTTTTCCGTTCTTTATGGGTGACAGCTGAGTTGTTGCTTTTGCCGCCTGTTTCCTGTACCGTTGAGTCATGACAGAACTGTTACTTCCCGCAGGCAGCCTCCAAGCGGGGCTGGCTGCATTTGAAGGCGGCGCTGATGCCGTATATTTTGGATTCTCTCGGTTTTCCGCACGCAAAGAAGCGAAGAATTTCTCCTACGATGATTTTGGAAAGATCACCAGCTATGCGAGAATGCATGGCAAACAAGTCATCGCTGCAGTCAACACGCTCGTCGGGGATGATGACCTCGATGCGGCCGTCGAAATCATCCGCAGAGCAGCTTTCCTTGGCGTGGATGGCATCATCGTCCAGGATCTCGGTATCGCAAAAATCATCCATGACACGTTCCCCAACCTGAAAATGCTCGCATCCACCCAAATGGCGGTCCATACCATCGAAGGCGTGCGCATGCTGAAATCAATGGGTTTTGACGAAGTGGTTCTCTCCCGGGAACTGACCATCAATGAAATCGAAGCCATCCGCAAGGCATGTCCGGACATCAAACTGGAAGTGTTCATCCATGGCGCGCTCTGCTACGGTTTCTCCGGTTTGTGCATGGCCAGCCAGAAACTTTGCGGACGGTCTGCCAATGGAGGGGCCTGCGCCCAAATCTGCCGTTCATGGTTCGAAATCTCCAAAGACGAACAGAAACCGTCCACACTCACCCCACAACCAATAGGCAGGAATGCATGGTGGCTCTCCATGAGCGACCTTGACGGCACGAAAGCCATACGAAAGCTCGTCGCCATGGGTATTGATTCCTTGAAAGTGGAAGGAAGGATGAAAGGTCCTGCCTATACCATGGCCGCGGCACGATACTATCGCGCCTTGCTTGATGGACAGGAAAACACGCAAGAACTCAAAGACCAACTCCAGACGGTGTTTGCCCGCAGGCAAACAGGTGGCTGGCTTACTGATTACGGCCGGGACTCCCAGGATTTCACCATTCGCACGACCCCCACACTCGGTTCAACCAGTTACCCGCGGCATCGGGGGGTCAAAATCGGAAAAGTCCTTGAACTGCGCAATGGAATGCCAATCTTCACGCTTGAAGACACGCTCGCCCTACGGGACGGCATCCAGTATTTCATCCAAGGACAGCAGGAACCCATCGAAGTTGTCCAGTTCGGTCTTGGCCAGATGTTCGATCCCTATAACCATTTCATCACAGAAGCGGAAAAAGGCATGACCATCGCCATTTCCATCCCTGTTGGTGCCGTTCCCCCACAGGTCGGACAAGACATCTTCGTCATCTCCCGTCATGACCAGACACTCCCGATCCTTGGCAAAGATCTCAAACCCGCAAAAGTCCCTTTGGACATCACCCTGCTGTTCGAGGCAGGAAAAGTCACCGTCGAAACCAAGTTATCCTGGCTTGGCAAACGAGTCAGGAAGACTTACCCGCTGGTGATGGAAAAAGCGCAGAAGCCACGGTCGTTCGTTGAGAATCTCAAGACCATCTTCGAAGAAAGCGATCTCAGCCAATTCGCGCTGGGAAACCTCTCCATCACCAACAAGACCGGTTTGGAGGACGATGATATCTTCCTGCCTTTGTCGAAGATCAAAGCCATACGGCGTGATTGGTACGCGAACATGGATCATCTCTTGGACACCTACTTCGCCAGTCCTTTCAAAGCCGATCCCGTTTCCACGCTTTCCACACAAGAAACGCTTCCCGAACGGAACCTGCTTTCCACCTCCCGCATGATTCCATGGCTGGATCTCCATGAACTCAAGACCTGGGACAACCCGGAAGAACATTTGTACAAGGTGCTTGGCAAGTATTATCTTCCGTTGCCACCGGTCACGTTCACGGAAGCGCAAACACTGCAGGACCTTGAGGAAATTGTCGGAAAACTGGGGAAAAACGGTATCTTGCCACAGGTTCGTTTCGGATTGAACAATCTTGCTCATATCGCCTGGGCACAAAAGCATCCTGCCTGCAAAGTGTTTGCCGACATTTACCTGTATCTTCCCAATGCTGAAGCAGCCGATTATCTTGCGAGCCTCCTTCCCCACAACCTTTGCGGCGGATACCTTTGGCTTGAGACACAGAAATACCAAAGCGAAAAATGGCCGTTTACCCCCACGTTGGTCAGCCAGACGTTCAACGTGCCGTTGTTCATCAGCAGAAGCTGTTTCCGCCATGATTCCCTGTTGCTTTCCTGTGAAGCTTGTCCTCATGAAGGCTCATGGTTCATCACCCAACAAGACCGAAGGCTGCACGTCATGGTGAAAAACTGCATGACGGTGATCACGGAGATGTAAAATGCGACGAACTCTTTTGGTACTTCTGGCAACCTTGATGGTATCAGGTTGCGCAACCCACGCAAAAACATGGACTGTGGAAATTCCGGAAAACCCCACAACAGGCTACACCCTCTCCTGGAAAGCCGAGGGCGAAGGACAAGTCGAACTTGTCCATGAGGATTATGTGAGGGATTCACAATTGATCGGAGCGGGAGGCAGGCACGTCTATCGTTTCAAAGGCACGAAGCCTGGTGCCGTCACGCTGGAGTTTGAATACAGCCGGAAATGGGAGACTGATGGGGACAAGAAAACGTACCAACATCACATGATGGTGGAAGGCGACCTGTCCATCACAGAACTTGACTGAAATGACCTACGGTCCCTTTCTCCACGCTCTTGAACATGGAGTAGCCACCGTTTTTTGATTCAGTCTTCCGATAGCGCCATCCACTTTTGCTGACATCAATTCCATCGCCCTTCTTGACGAACAAGAAGGAAATATCACCCTGCTCCGTGTAGATGGTCACTTCCATACGGTGCCATATCCGTTTGACTTTGATGGCCGCATATCCGCCGGAAACAAGATCCGCCAGATTGAAGCTCCCCACATTGGGAAAATACTGGTCAAGACCCACCGCACCCATGTCGCCGCTGAACAGTATGGTGCTCCCCTCAAACGTAAAAATCCCCAGCGCATTGTTTCTGTAGGAACCATTCAACCACTTCGGAATCTCCAGTTTGCCGCTTTTGGCCGGGATGGCAGGGCTTGTCACCACAGTATCCATCCGACCTCCACTCTTGGACACAACAACTGAGGAATATGAAGTGGACTGGAATGATGCGCACAAAAACGACAGGGAACACAAGCACATAAAAAAGAGAGACAGGATTTTTTTCATTGTACGACCTTCCATCATACAGAAAATACTCTGTCTCTCTCCAATTGGCAACACCCGATGGGTTATCTCAATCCGTATTTGGCGACAAATGCCTCCGCATTCAAAACCGAGCCGCCAGCTGCTCCCTTGACGATGTTGTTCACCAGCAGGATGTAACCGATCTTGTTGTTCTTTTTCTTGACCCGTCCGGTATAGACGACCATCCCCTTCGGAGTACCCCAGAACGCATACTTCGGTTGCGGAAACGTGGGATCGGAACCATAGGTGACCGGTTGTTCAGGACTGGACGGAAGTCCAGGGATTTTCTTGAAATCGGCCCAAGCCTTGATGACATCCTCGGCTTCGACATTTTTCTCGAAATCCAGCCAGACGGCTTCAAGATGCCCGACCATCACCGGCACACGTACCGTATAGGCGTACACCTCAGGATCGATTGAGAGGATTTTCTTCGTTTCCCGTTCAATCTTCTCTTCCTCGTTCTTGATGAACGGAATGCAGTTGTCGGTAATGTCAAACGAAGACAATCCGGGATATCCGGCACCACTGACACTCTGATAACTGTTGATCGTGATGCTCTTGATCCCGTATTTGCGCAATGGCGCAAGCGTCATGGTCAAACCTGTGGTGACGCAGTTCGCATTCGTGATGACAAATCCGCCATTGGGATAGCCTTGCTTCTCGATCAGGGAAAGTTGCTCAAGGTTGGTCTCCGGAACCAAAATGGGCACGTCCTCGTTGTAACGCATGGCAGCCGCATTGGAGAACACATAGAAACCATTCGCCCTGAGCTGGGGTTCCGCTTCCTGTGCGACCTCCGAAGGAAGAGCGGAAAACACAATCTGCACCCCGGCATTCTTCATGGCTTCAAAGTTGAATTCCTTCACTTCCATGTCACGGACATTCAACGGCATTTCGACAGGAATAATCCAATGGGTGGTCGCCCCGTATTTCAACCCGACACGAGCGGAACTCGCTGTGATATAGGCCAATTCGAACCACGGATGGTCCGAGAGCATCCACATGAAGACTTGCCCGACCGCACCAGTCGCTCCAATGACGGCGACTTTGATTTTCTTATCCATCTTTTCATTCCTCCATTTCAAGGCCATGCCCTTGAAACTTGTGAGAGCCACCATACAACAAAACGGATATTTATGCAAGACTTGAAAAACATTTCAATAAAAAAAAGAACATTATGTTATCATAATAACACAAAATCAATCCTTTTTCCCACCTAACATCTGGAACCGTGTCACTGGCATGGTATATGCTATGCCGCTTCCCTGTTCTTGCAGACAGGGCAACGAAACGATGGCTTGGAACACACTCTCTTCTTTGTCGTGATCGACAAGGATCATCAGCATCTCTTTCTCAGGAACCAACTGGATGCCGAAGAATTTCACATCGGCGGGAGTCCCTGTTCCCCGGCCACTGACCACAGTGCCGCCACCTGCGCCGGCCTTACGCGCCGCGGACATCACTTCCTCAGCATAACCTTGATTGCAGATGACATTGATCATTTCCCATTCAGCCTGCATATTTTCACCTCCTGTTTCCACTTTCACTTTCCTCTGGATAAAGCTTTTTTTACAACTGACCACAAACACCACACCCTGACTTTTCGGCACAGAGCACATCGCATCGACAATGGCATCTGATTTCTCCTCCGGTGTCAGGGTGATGATCATCTCCTTGCGCGAATCCCCCAGCCCAAGCAACGAAAGGAAACTGGTGGGAGCGGTACCCCGGGCAAAGAATATCGTTCCGCCGGCTGAACCGGCTGAGCGGGCTTCACAGAACAGTTTCTCCGCCATTCCCTTCTGGACAATGGTGAAAACAACCACATTGCTCATCCCTTTCCCCCTTTTCGCAGCTTTCTCTGATACAACATACCAAGCATCTGTATCGCTACAAGCGGCGCCATTGAAATGCAACCAATGACCCCGAACGAATCCCCTTTGAACACCATGGACGATCCCACAAAAAAAGGCAGGATGAACGTAGCGGCCATCGGGCCTGCGGCGACACCGCCACTATCAAACGCAATGGAACCGAACAATCCCGGACCTGTGAACAAAAGAACAAACGCGACAATGTACACGGGAACCAGAATCCACAGAAGGGAAAAACCGAAAACCGTTCTGAGCAAAGCCAAGGCTACGGAAACGGAAACCCCTCCTGCAAGGAATGTGAGCATCATCCTTTTGGTGATGTGGTTGTTGCTGATCTCTTCCACTTGTGAGACCAGCACATACACTGATGGTTCGGCCAGGACCACCAGTGCGCCAAGCACCAAACCCAGACAGACCAAAGCCGTCGGCGACAATGCCGCCATCTGTTCTCCCAGAGAGAATCCGACAGGCATGAACCCGCAATTCGCTCCAAGCAAGAACAACGACATCCCTACAAAACAGTATACCATACCGACAAGCACCCTGGTTATTTGAATTCTGGGCATATGCAACAGGGTGAATTGGAAAAACAAAACCACCATCACCAACGGGAACATGGAGGAAGCCACAGACGTAAACTGGACCGGCAGCATGGCGATGAAATTCCCTGATGGATAGGAGGCCTCGACCGCAACAGCTTTGGAGGATGGGGCAAGCAATCCCATAATCAAGACAGCCATGATGGCGCCGATGGATTGCAGACCCACGAACCCGAAGTTATCCGCCTCAGTGGTTCCAGCCTGAACCCGTGCGGAACCAATGCCCAAAGCCATGATGAAGGGAACCGCCATAGGCCCCGTGGCGGAACCGCCGCTATCAAAACCGATGGACACAAAGGCTTCAGGATCCATGAAAGACAACAAGAAAATGATGGCGTAACTCACCAACAGGATGTATTTAAGTGGAATCCTGAGTACCAGTCGGAGGAATGCCAAAGCGATATACACACCCACTCCAATCGAAATCATCAAGAGCAGATGACGTGCCTGAATGGCTGGATTGACCAATGAGACCTGGGAAGCAAGCACCAATGCGTTCGGCTCGGCGTACGTGATGACAAAACCAACGGCAAACCCCACTACGAGCAACAGGAAAGCGCTTCGTTTCTTCGTCACCCGGGAACCGATGACCTGTCCCACCGGAACGATGCTGACATCTACACCAAGCAGAAACAGAGTCAGACCGATGATCACATACAAGGAACCCAACAGAAAATTCCCAAAATATCCAGCAGGCAAGGGTGTGATGA
>JGI20225J20221_1002015_pt2 | contig 24179 bp, 25 predicted proteins | sample BioMet4_FD_20221 | JGI IMG/M metagenome (IMG submission 20221)
TAAAGTGGCAAGGGTTGCTGATGGTAAACAAGCTACTAAAGTTGCTTTTGCCGGAGCAAGTAAGTTTACCGTGGGCACGGACAATGAAGATGTTTATACAGCTGTAAAGCTTACACACGCCGTTGCACAGGTTAATTTCATGCAGAATGAAGCATTGACTTCTGATGTAAATACACTTGTGGTGAAGTACCCCGAAAGTTATTCACTCAATGTAGATGATATGAGCGTAACTAAAATTGCCGGTGAAGTGAGCCACTCGTTTACTTATAGTAGTAAAGAGGTAGGTACGCTTGGTACTAGCTATATAATTGCAGCTACAGGTACAACTAAAACCGTAATGGACATCACTGCCACGATGACTTCGGGAGGTGCAACGAATAGCAAGGCTGTTACTGCTATACCTTTTGAATGCAACTATCGTACGAATATTTATGGTGCTTATTCTAACCTATATAACTCCACGCTTTCTGTAACTTGTAACACCCAGTGGGAAACAACCAACAAAGAAGTTACATTTCCGGTAACTCCTCAGGTGGGTAATTTTTTCTACAGCGACAAAACATATTCTACAGATCTTAAAACAAATAAGACAGTAATAGGTATCGTTTTCTGGGTAGACCCAACAGATCCTACCAAAGGCAAAATAATTTCACTGGATGAAAGTTATTTGGTTTGGAACCAGGATAATATTACGATTCCAGGAACGGAAAGCAAAACTGATGGTGCGGCCAATACAGCAACCTTTACATCTTATAGCGACTATTTAACAAAATTCCCTTGCGTGGCATGGTGTGTAGCTAAGAATAATCCGGCGATAACAGGAATCCATTGGTATGTACCGGCATGCAATGAACTGAAAGATTTGTATGGAACCAATGGAGCTATAAAAGACAAGGTAAATGCAGCATTGGGCAATATTAGCGGTGCAGCAATGCTCAACAATAGTTACTATTTTTCGTCTACACAGTCACTTGATTATACTTCAACTAATCCATATATTTATATTGTAAGCTTATCTAATGGCATGTTCTTAAATGGTGTTAAGAGTAATCTTAATAATGTTCGTGCCATGTCAGCTTTTTAATATTTATCAATTTAACTATTTAGAATAGCGGGTACAACCGCAAAATAAACATCTAAAATTTAAAAACAATGAAACGATATCTTTATATAGTATGTGCGATGCTCATGGGAGTATTTGCATCATGCAGTAAGAACGAAATTGGAGGCAATGATGCCGACTCTACCGGAACTGTTGTTCTGAAAGTTACCGCTGATGAGGGCATACAAACCCGTATTGCCACTCAACGCTACGTGATTGAGGTCTACACAGACGATACTTATGCAACTGCTGCCAATGTTTTTACTGATGGTACCAACAAAGCCATTAATGCAACAGGAGAATTCCAGATGGTTCTTGATCGCACCAAGGAATATTATTGTTTACTGTGGGCAGACAATAGAGGTTCTGAAATCTACAACGTAAACGATCTGAAAGCTGTAACCTTGCAAGAGGGAAAGAAGCCAGCTGAGGCATGGCACGGTACATACAAAATTGAAGCAGGGAAAAATGCGACACTTTCTACACAACTGAAGCGTGCTGTGTCTAAACTTTCTTTATTGGAGACCGGAACAATCCTGCCTAATTCATCACTTGCAGTAGCATTTAATCAACCGAACGTATTCAATGTAGCTACTAAAGCTGCATCGGGTACAGTAGCCCGCACCGAAACCATCGATCTCTTGACAGGTGTGATAGGAACAAAAGATGCTCCAGTAAAACTCAATAATGCTGACATCTACGTGCTGTCTAGTGTGGCTGGCAATGTAACCGACTTGACCTTTACAATGAGTATGAACGGTACTTCCGAGCCTTCATTCAGTGTAACCAATGTACCTTTGCAAACCAATTATAATACCAATGTTAAAGGACACTACACTTCGCTAACATCATCTACCTTTATCGTTACTTGTGATGATCATTGGATAGTATACGATGAATAAAATGATTGATGCTGGGTGTCCACAGTGTGATTATGGTTATATACTGTTCGGGCTGCCTTTGCTTTTTTATTAGTTGATCATTAAAGAGTAAGATAAAAAAATAGAGAATCAAATATAATATTTTGGTTCTCTATTTTTTATGTCAGTTCTGTATCGGTATATTTAAAAAAAAGTGAAAGACTTTTGATAAAGTCTTTCACTTTATCCGACTTATTTCTTCTGAGCCCGTAGAAAAATCATCTGATTTCTATGACCACTTGAAACTAGAATTCCCTGATTTACAAACTCTTTTAAATCCTTCATTGCATTATTCTTTAATAGCCCTGTAAGTTTTGTGTACTCTGTTCGGGTAATGTAAGTATTCTCGTCCAGATATTTATCAAGCAAACTTCTTCGTTCTTCTTCACTAAGCTTTGCCGATGTTTGAATTCCTCTGCTGGAACGCTCCAAATCTCCCACGCCGTTATTATTTCTTAAGCCAGCCTTGGAACGCGGAAAATTCACATTAGTCGAATCAATCTGAGCCTGGCCGGTATTTCATCTTCCATCTCATTACGGGACGAGCTTTTAGTTTGGCCGAAAATAGCCAATATTTCCAAGTTTCACATTATATCCATTCTCGATGAGTTCCATTTTCTCAAGCCAATGTGCCAATTGCGCCCCCAAAGATCGGCAACAGTAAAAAGTTGTTCGCGAAGTAATTTCCTCAAGTAATTCGCGCGAAGAAAAGTGTTCCTTAAGATACGAATACCTGGCGTATAAATGGTTGTTTTTTCTTAAAAAGTATCTAACAGTCTTACACTTTGCCCTTTAATTGGATAATATGAATGAAGAAGAGATATACCGCGTAAGACTTCCCGGAAATAGTCCTATAGCCGGATTAAGTCCACTAGCGCCAGTAGCTGCGATAGATTTGGCTAGATCAACGCTAAATCAAATTAATTTGAATCCTAGCACCCTATACTAAAATTAAATATACAATAACTTAAGGGTCCCTACTGCATAGATCCCGCTAAAGTCAAAATTCCATTATCCTTAAAAATTAAAATTTAATGTAGTGTATTTTGCAGGTTATCAAACGTCAACTTCGGCTCTTCGGAAAAGATGCGCAGCGTGAGGTTGCTCAATCTCCCGAGTGACTTTTTATATATCAGGCGAGAAGTTGATGTATTCTTGTACAAAACATTGTTTTCTTCTGTACAAAAGAATTAATTGTTCTGTACAGAAGAATACATTCTTTTGTACAAGAATTCACAAATATCCGGCATAACTTTTGAGAAAGCAAACCAGAGTTTTGTTGTATTCCGGCGGGCAATGTTTTAAAAGCTTTCGGTTAATAGTATGAGCTAGATTCTGCTTATGGAAGAATTTGAAGGAACAAAAAGTTTAATAAGAACATTTGATTTAGAAGTAACAAAAAAAGGAGAAGATCAACTCTTCCCCTTTTATATTCTTGGCATTTTTGCAAGATAACTCAATGCTGAGCTAATAAAGCAAAAAACTATTCCTTGATTGTCATTTCTTTGATTAAGTGTGAAGCTCCGGCAAACTTATCGATGATGAAAAGAGTATAGCGGATATCCACAACTGCTGCACGTTGTGATGAAGGTCGGAAAGCAATGTCGCCTGTCAGTCCTTCATAGTTGCGGTCGAATGCTGTACCAATGAGTTCGCCTTTACTATTAAACACCGGACTGCCGGAATTTCCTCCGGTATTATCTGTATTTACAATAAAGCAGACTGGCATTTCGCCGTTCTTCATGGCATAGCGTCCGAAGTCCTTGTTGTTATATAACTCTTTCAGCTTAGCTGGAACAACAAACTCGAAGTTATTTGGATCTTCTTTCTGCATTACGCCTTTCAGTGTTGTATAGTAATTGTATACAGCACCATCTGCAGGTTCGTAAGGTAGCACTTGTCCATAGGTGAGGCGTAATGTTGAATTGGCATCTGGATAAACGGCTTGTCCTTCAGATTTCTTCATATCCATCATTCCCTTTACCCATGTTTTGTGAGCTGCATCATATGCTTTGTTTATTTCCTTCATTTCCGATGCAGTCTGTTCAAGACCATTTACTACCGAAATGCCATAAAGTATCATCCAGTCTTTCTCTATTTTGTAGATGCTTGGCTTTTCGATAAACTTGTTGAAGTTCTCTTTTGATCCAAAGATAGAATTGTCGAAACAAGCATCTATGAATGCAGAAGAGTTTCCTTTAAAGCGATCTTTTATAATGCTGAAAATAGAGATTCTTTTTCCTTCAGGAATTAATGCAGCGTATACCTTAAGCATCTCTTTTGATACTTTTCTGTCTACTGCCGGATTATAATCCTTATCGAAATATTTATCAGCAGCTTTTATCAAAGCTTCTTTTTCTGTATTGATCTTCTCTTTATCCTTACTCTTCAGTGCATTAAGAAGTGCTGAGGTAGAAGGCACTTTTGCAAATTCGGTACCTCGTGACAATGCTTCGGTAAGAATTTGCTGGTGATACATGGCATCTCTGCGTTGAGCTACAATTTTACGAATCAGATCGAAGGCTTTCTGGTAAGAATCATCATTGTGAGATTTGCCGAATGCAAGAAGCTTTTCTTGCTGCGCTTTCTTTGTATCGAGTACCTTTAGGCGAACAAGTCCTTCGTTCATGCCGATAGCATTTTTCCAGTAGTTGGCAGAAGAAGCATATTTGCTGGCATACTGTATACGTACGGCAGGATCTTTTTGCATTTCTTCCATCATTACCGTCTGACGAACGCCACGTATGGTATCTCGTGCAAAGTTGGTTGTCTGCATGCGTTCTTCCACTTCGTCGGAAATCATGTAGCGCCAGTTACTTCCCGGGAATCCCATAGTCATAACATAGTCTTTTTCTTTCACACCGCTGATGTTAAGCGTAAAGTACTTCTTAACCTTCAATGGTACGTTGTCTTTAGAGTATTCGGCCGATTTTCCATTCTTGTCGGCATAAATACGGAACATAGAGAAATCTCCGGTTTGACGAGGCCACATCCAGTTATCGGTATCGGCACCAAATTTACCAATGGACGAAGGAGGAGCACCAACCATACGGATATCTTTATAAACAGTCTTTATAAAGAGGTAATACTTGTTTCCACCATAAAAAGCTTTTAGCTCAAGAACGGTAGCAGGAGTAAGCTCAACTTTGTTTTCTTTAGCGAACTTATCAGCTACGGTTTTCAGGTATTTAGGTGAAAGATAGTTCAGCCCTTCAGGATCTTCATCTTTCTTCAGACGATCCTGTACGTAAGAAGTTACATCCAGAATCTGGTCAATGAATGTTACTGTCAGATCTTTGCAGGGAAGTTCCTGTTCNCGGCTCATAGCCCAGAATCCATCAGTGAGATAATCATGTTTCACAGAGCTGTGTTGCTGTATGTAACTGTATCCGCAGTGATGGTTTGTTAAGATAAGGCCTTCGGATGAAATGACTTCACCAGTACATCCTCCACCAAAGTGAACAACCGCGTCTTTTATACTAATACCGTTAGGGCTATAAATAGAATCGATAGGAACCTGTAGTCCCAGCTCATACATAGCTACTGCATTTTGTTCTTTCAAATCGGGAAGCATCCACATGCCTTCATGAGCATAACTGCCCATGAAGTACATAAATGCTGTAGCTGCCAATAATAATTTCTTCATATCTCTTTATTATTCTACAATGGTCATTTCGTCAATCAAATGTTTGCTGTTACCTAGTTTGTCTACAATAAACAAAACATAACGTATGTCTACGCAGATGCATCTTTGAAGATCGTTGTCGAAGTTGATATCTCCGCTTAATGATTCCCAGTTGCCATCAAATGCTGCACCAATTAACTGACCTTTACCGTTGATAACCGGACTTCCGGAGTTTCCTCCTGTGATGTCATTTGTAGAAAGGAAGCAGACTGGCATTTCACCATTCTTTAAAGCATAACGTCCGAAGTCCTTATTGTTATACAATTCTTTAAGTTTTGCAGGAACTACAAACTCCGGATTGTTTGGATCTTCTTTCTCCATGATACCTTTCATGGTAGTGAAGTAGTTATAGTGTACTCCATCTTTTGGATTGTATGATTTTACATTTCCATAAGTGAGACGAATGGTAAAGTTTGCATCAGGGTAGGATGGGGTAGGCTCTTTCATTTCGCCTAATCCACGTACATAAGTCTTGTGAAGCAATGTAAGTGGTTCTGTTACCGTGTTGCGTTCGTCATTTATTTTTTTATTCATTTCATATTTAGAACGCACGAACTTTGTCATTAAGTCCTTATCCAGAGCTTTAACAGATGGATTCTTTACAAAGTTGTCGAAGTTTGTTTGGTTGGCAAAAATAGAATTGTCATAACAAGCATCAATAAATTTATTATAGTCACCTTTGAACTCTTTCTCAATTACAGAATAGATTGATGGACGTTGTTCGGCAGGAACCATTTCTGCATATAATGGAAGAAGAGCTTTTGCTACTTTTCTGTCTACTTCATGGTCGTAATCTTTGTTATGGATTTCAGCAAATACTTTCTTCATATCTGTAATAACAGAATCAGCTTTTGCTTTATCCTTATTTTTTAATGCATCTTTTAGTTTGTCGCACAATAAATATGGAGTNCCGAATTCGATTCCTCCAATGAATACTTCTCTGAAGCAAGTCCATTGATAATTGATAGCAGATGTTTTAGNAACCGCATCATCAATCTCTTTAACTACATTCATGTAATCCTGATTGCCTTTTGNTTTTGCAAANTCCTGGAATCTTTTTTCCTGAGCTAATTTTGTTTCAATAACTTTATTATCAACAATAGCTTTATTCATTCCNATAGAGTTTTTCCAGTAATTACTTGAACTGGCAAATTTGCTTGCGTACTGGATACGAACTTTGTCGCTTTTAGCCATTTCTGCTCTTAAAACATTCTGGCGAGCTTCGCGCACACGGATTCTTGGTGCATTCATAGCTTCCATACGTTCTTTTACTTCAGATGCAGTAAGGTAACGTGAAGTACTTCCAGGGAAACCCATAATCATGGCATAATCTCCCTCTTCAATTCCTTTTAAAGAAATGCTTAAGTGCTTCTTACATTTTAAAGGAACATTTTTTTCGCTGTATTCAGCCGGTTCACCGTTGGCATCAGCATAAATACGGAACATAGAGAAATCTCCGGTATGGCGTGGCCACATCCAGTTGTCTGTCTCTCCACCAAATTTACCAATGGATGAAGGAGGTGCAGCAACCATACGCACATCGCTGTATTTTTTCTTATATAATAAGTAGAACTTATTCCCTGCATAAAATGGAAGAGCCTGAGCACTGATACCAGGTTTTCCTTTCAAATTGCTCTTAGCTAATAGCTCATCTGCTAATTTTGTCAGATAAGGAGTTGTATAGGAATATATTTCTGAGACTTTTCCTTCCTTAACCTGAGCGTTAACTATATCTGTAATATCTTCAATTCTTTCTATGAATGTGAAAGCAAGTCCTGGAGTTGGAATTTCTTCTTTGCGATTCTTAGCCCAGAAACCGTTAGTCAGATAGTCATGTTCCACCGAACTGTGTTGTTGGATAGCGCCATAACCACAATGGTGATTAGTAAGAATCAATCCTTCAGAGGAAATAATCTCTCCGGTACATCCACCACCAAAAATACCTACAGCATCTTTAAGTGAAATGCCATTTGGATTGTACACGTCGTCGGCCTCAAGCAATAAGCCTTGCTTTTTCATCATTTCAATAGAATGCTGTTCCTTCATTAACTGAAGTAACCACATGCCTTCGTCGGCTTTTGCAGATACAAATGTAAGTACTAATAGTACGAACAATGAACTTTTTAGTTTATTCATGCAATTTATATTTAGTATTTATATTGAAATACAAAGATATAATTAAATGTTTATTCATTCTTTAAACATTTTTATAACATCTTCAATAGAATGAATATTTTATAATTCTTTATGCTTTTTGGGATTACGGTTATAAATTGCTTGCTTAATGGATCTATAGAATTAATTTCATAATAATGAAACAAAATGATTTCAATTATATAATATTATGAAATATAGTTTAGTTTATTGTTTTTGTTCGAAAACTTCGTCTAAATGGAGTAAACGAATCCATTTTTCAGTTAATATTTAGTTTGATTTCCGGAAATTTGTCCGTAAAAGTTTTAAATATTAATAAAATGTTTCTCTGACTAAATTATTGGTGTTACATTTGCCTTGAATTATTAATAACGAATTATACATTCAGACAAAATATGATCAAATTTTACTCTTCATTACTCCTCATTTTGTTCGCGTTGACTTCTTGCAGCAAAAGCTATAAAATTAAAGGTGTATCTTCTGTATCCAGTTTAGATGGGAAGATGTTGTTTCTTAAAGTAGCAAAAGAAGGGAAATGGGTGAATGTTGACTCTGCTGAGGTTGTTCATGGAGAGTTTACAATGAAAGGAAGTGTTGACTCTGTTCAGATGGTATCTCTTTTCATGGATGATGAAAATATCATGCCAATGGTTTTAGAAGGTGGAAGTATAGAGATTAATATTTCCAATACAAAGCTAACAGTGAAAGGTACTCCCTTAAATGATAAATTATACTCATTTGTAGAAAAGAAAGCATCAATGGATGCCCGCAGCGAAGAGTTGGGACACAAGGAAGCAAAAATGATTCTCGACGGAGTTGATCCCGCAGAGATTAATGTGATTCTTACAAAAGAAAGTGATCAGCTATCTAATGAAATGAATAGTTATGTAAAATCATTTATTGCTGAAAATTATGAAAATGTTTTAGGTCCTGGAGTCTTTTTGATGATGTGCAGCAATTTTCCTTATCCATTGATGACTCCTGCTATGGAAGATATAGTAAAGAATGCTCCTGATTCTTTTAAAAATAATCCATTGATTAAAGAGTATGTAAGTAAGGCACATGATAATATGCAGTCTATACAAGAACATCAGATGATGCAGCAAAATGAACAGCAAGCTGCTATGATTTCTCAAAAACAGCCTGCTGCAAGTATTGCTCATTAATTTTGATCTGGATTGTAGACCATTCCTTTAAGTTTTTCTGGAAGTGCACTTTCTACAATCTTGTATGATTCATCTAACGTTTCCTGGATATTTTTTAATCCTTTTCCTTTTGGGNGAATTGGTTGNTGGATAGTTAGCGTCATATTGTGGCGGTGAATCCACTTTCCGGTGCGAGGCAAAATTTCGAATGATCCTTCAATTGTTAAAGGTACTACTGCAAGTTGTAAATCGTCAGCCAGCTGAAATGCTCCTTTCTTAAAATAACCCATATGTCCGGTGAAGCTTCTTGCTCCTTCAGGGAATACAACTACGGATGTACCTTCTGTAAGGCTTTCCTTCGCTTTTTTGATTGTTTCCAAAACTTTCTTTGGACCACTTCGGTCAACGAATATATGACCAGCCTCTTCGCAAGCTCTTCCAACAAAAGGAATTTTTCGTATTCCTTTTTTCATCATCCACTTAAAGTTTCGTCCCAGATAACCATATATAAGGAAAATATCAAATGATCCTTGATGGTTTGCTACAAATACATAAGATGTTTTTCCTTTAAGATTCTCCCGTCCTTTAACTCTTACGCGTATCAATAAAAAGAAGCATATAAGTCGAGACCATATTTTACCCGGATGATACCCCCAAAAATGTGCACTTCCTAACATACATCCCACGGTTGTTACTAATGCGGTAAGTATAGTTAATACTAGTAATAAAGGAAGTGCAATACAAATTTGGTAGATATAATATAAAATCTTCATGTGAATTATTTCAATACACCTAATTCTTCTCCTACTTTAACAAACGCATTAATACATCTGTCCAGATGAACCTTTTCATGTCCTGCTGAGATCTGAACGCGTATACGTGCCTGATCTTTTGGTACTACAGGATAATAGAACCCTGTTACATAAATACCTTCTTCCAGTAATTTGGCTGCATATTGCTGTGATAGTTTTGCATCGTAAAGCATTACTGCGCAAATTGCACTTTGGGTAGGCTTAATATCAAATCCGGCTTCGATCATTTTTGTACGGAAGTAAGCTACATTGTCCGCTAATTTATCGTGCAGCTCATTACTTTCTTTCAGCATTTTAAATACTTCCAGACTGGCGCCGATAACTGCAGGAGGTATTGAGTTAGAAAATAAATATGGGCGAGAGCGCTGACGAAGCAGATCGATGATTTCTTTACGACCAGTAGTAAACCCTCCAATTGCACCACCAAATGCCTTTCCTAGAGTTCCGGTCATGATGTCAATTCTACCGTAAGTATTAAATTGTTCGTTTACTCCGTGTCCGGTCTTACCAACAACACCTGCAGAGTGGCATTCGTCAACCATAACAAGAGCATCATATTTATCGGCTAAATCACATATTTTATCCATAGGTGCTACATTACCATCCATTGAGAATACACCATCGGTAACAATAATACGGAAACGCTGTTCCTGAGCTTCAATTAAACATCTTTCCAGATCTTCCATATCTGCATTGTCATAACGATAACGTTTTGCCTTGCAAAGTCTTACCCCGTCAATGATTGAAGCATGGTTTAATGAATCCGAAATAATAGCATCCTCTTGTCCCAAAAGAGGTTCAAACACTCCACCATTAGCATCAAAACATGCAGCATAAAGAATTGTGTCTTCTGTTTTGAAATAATCGGAGATTGCAGCTTCCAGTTCTTTATGAATATCTTGTGTACCACAGATAAAACGTACTGAAGACATTCCATAGCCACGTCTGTCCATCATTTCTTTTCCGGCAGCTATTAATCGAGGATTGTTTGATAATCCAAGATAATTGTTGGCGCAAAAGTTTAGCACTTCTTTTCCTTTTACAGTAATTGCAGCTTGTTGTGCACTCTCAATTAATCGCTCTTCTTTGTAAAGCCCTGCTTCTTTAATCTCAGTAATTGTATTGCTGAGATATTCTTTCATTTTGCTGTACATAATTCGTTTATTATTAGTTAGTTTTATATATTAGTATTAAATGTATGTTGTATAGATACTTGTTTGCTTTACAAAAGTCATTATTATTTTTTGAATAAACAACGTCTTATAAGTATTTATTAAAAAAAAATGTGCTTACTTTGCAGCCTAATTCTAACAAATTTAAATAATTAACACAATGAAAAATATTTTGGTAGTTGGAGCTACCGGGCAGATTGGTTCGGAATTAACTATGGAATTGCGAACGCGTTATGGCAACGATCATGTGGTTGCCGGATATATTCCAACTGCAGCACCTCAAGGAGAATTGCGTGATTCGGGACCATCAGAGGTGGCTGATGTTACAGATCCGAATATGATTTTGGAGATTGTAAAAAAATATAAGATTGACACTATTTACAATCTTGCTGCACTTCTTTCTGTTGTAGCAGAAAGCAAACCAATGCTGGCATGGAATGTCGGTATTAATGGATTACTAAACATACTCGAAATTGCTCGCCAAAACAACTGTTCAGTTTTTACCCCTAGTTCAATCGGTTCTTTTGGTCCATCAACTCCACACATTAAAACTCCTCAGGATACTATTCAACGTCCATGTACTATGTACGGCGTAACAAAAGTGACCACAGAACTACTTAGTGATTATTATTTTAATAAGTATGGGGTTGATACCCGTGCTGTACGTTTCCCTGGAATAATATCGAATGTAACTCCTCCTGGAGGTGGAACAACTGATTATGCAGTTGATATCTATTATTCTGCCGTAAAAGGTGAGAAATTTATTTGTCCAATAAAAGAAGGAACTTTTATGGATATGATGTATATGCCTGATGCTTTGAATGCTGCAATTTCACTATTGGAAGCTGATCCCTCAAGATTGGTTCACAGAAATGCATTCAATATTGCGTCAATGAGTTTTGCACCAGAAAATATATATGCTGAAATTAAGAAAAATATCCCAAATTTCGAAATGGTCTATGATGTTGATCCATTGAAACAGGCTATTGCTGATAGTTGGCCGGATAGTTTGGATGATACTTGCGCTCGTCAGGAATGGGATTGGAAGCCTCAGTTCAATTTGGAAAGTATGACAACAGATATGATTGAAAAGCTTAAAGCAAGAAATCTCTAATGTGTTCCATTATTAGATAGATTCGAATAATAAAAAAGACTTCTGCTTTTTGCGTAATGCAATCAAGCAGAAGTCTTTTTTTTATATAATTCTTCTATTTTTGTTATTCAGTAGGTGCATTACCTTGTGGTCCTCTACCTTCAGGTCTTGGTCCTCTGTTTTTAGCATTATTTTTTTCGAACTCAACATAAGCTTTGTATTGTTCGTCAGTAAGATTCTTCTTCATTATTTCGTCACGAGCTGCTCTCATTTTATCCATCATTGCTTTCATGTCTTCTCTAGAGAACTCTTTATTCTCTCTGGAAGCTCTCATTTGCGCTCTAAGTTCTTCATTATCTTTTTTGATGTTTGCCACTTGAGCGTCAGTAAGCTTCAATTCTTTAATCAGTCTTTCGCTTGGAAATTCAGGACCTCTTCTTCCTTGTCCTGGTTGAGCTTGCAAAGAACACATACCCATTAAAACCAAGACTAATGTCATAAAAAATTTTGTTTTCATATTACATACATTTTAATAAATAAAACAATTACTTAAGTTTTATAATTCCGGTCGAATTTTTAAATTTGACTGAATTGAACAAATAAGGTTTAATTCATAATTGATATTTTTTAAAGTAACAGTCTAAATTTTATGCCGTTTAGCATTAATCTTTTTATCTTATTACGTTATCTAATAATAAGGGCAAAAAAATAGTTTTATATACCAGAAATAAAACCGTAGAAAAGTAAATGCAGGTATTTTAAAATTGAATATATTAAAACTGCTTCAGAGAGAATTGAAAAAGAAAAGGGAATGTTCTAAATAGAACAATCCCTTTTTCTGAGAAATAAATACCTTATTTATTATCAGACTCTGGTGCGTTTTCAAAATTAGGAGCACCTTGTGGAGCTTGATTTCTGTGCATAAATCTGTGTTTTGATCCTCTTGGCCCTTTAAATCCAAATTGCTTTTGATTCTTCTTCATATTCATTTTCTGAAGTCTGTCAATCTGCATTTCAAGATAAGAAATATACTGATCTTTACTCATACTGTTTCTTATCATTTCTTTACGGGCAGCCTTTAGATCTTTAATTGATTGTTTCATCTCTTTTTTTGATTGCATTTCTTTTTCATGAAGCGCCTTCATTTGAGATTTCAGATCAGCATCTCCTTCTTTAAGCTTTGCAACTTGCTTATCTGTGAGATTTAACTCTTTAATCATCTTTTCGTTAGGAAATACACGTTCCTTTTTTACTTCTTGAGCTTTAAGTGAAGTACAGACACTCATTAACACTATAGCTAGTGTTATAAATAATTTTGTTTTCATATCACGTCTTTTTTTAATTAAACTAAATATAAGTTCGGCCGGAACTTCTATTCTTTTAGACGCAAAAAGAATGCTAAGGTTTAATCACAAGTCTATCATATGCAAGATGCATATTAGGTGGAAGTTTCTTTTCGACCTCAGCATGCAATCCCAAGTGGTGGCTCATGTGGATAAACCAGGTTTGCTTTGCCCCGATACGTTTAGCATTCTCAATAGCCTGATCTAAAGTTTGATGTGTAATGTGAGGCTCTATTCTTAAGGCATTCATAATGAGACAATCAAGACCTTTTAGCTTGCTGTATTCTTCCTGAGGCATAGTTAGCATATCAGTGATGTATGCCATATTTTCAATTTTATATCCTAAAATTGGACTCTTTCCGTGGTAGATTCTTAAAGGTAATATCTCAACATCTCCAATATAAAAAGGAGATTCTGTACTAACATTAGTTATTGAAATCTGAGGAATCCCGGGATATTTATGTTCTGAAAAACAATAAGGCATACGTGTTCTCAATCGTTGAGCGGTATTTTCCTCTGTATAGAGAGGAACCTCTCCAAAGCGGCAAAAAGGACGCAAGTCATCTATACCACCTACATGATCGTAATGCTCATGAGTGATAAGTACACCATCTAAGCGTCCATACTTAGAATGTACTAGCATCTGTTCCCGAAAATCAGGACCACAATCTATCAGAATGTTTGTTCCTTTTGTTTTNACTAAGGCAGAAGCTCTGAGTCTATTATCATGTGGATCAGAAGAAGTACATACGGGGCAGGTGCAACCAACTTCTGGTATTCCTGTAGATGTGCCGCTTCCTAAAATTGTAATTTCCATTATATTATGAGATAAAATTCACTTCCGGATGAATTTCTATATTGAATAAATCTTTTACTGATTTTTGAATTTCACGTGAGAGGTTTATTATTTCCTCTCCTGTAGCATTCCCTCTATTAACAAGAACTAATGCTTGTTGACTGTGAACTCCGGCATGACCTAATGTTTTTCCTTTCCATCCGCATTTGTCAATCATCCATGCAGCTGGTACCTTTACAAGATCCTGGCTTACTTCATAATGAGGTATTTCAGGGTATTTAGTTTGCAACTCCAGAAATTGTGACCGAGGGATTATTGGATTCATAAAAAAACTGCCTGCATTTCCTTCTACTTTAGGATCTGGTAATTTACTGTTGCGAATGTCAATAATAGCTTGACGGATTGTAGCCAAAGACACTTCGGGATATTTTTCTAATTCAGCCTTTATATTACCATATTCGAGATTGTATACTGGATGTTTACTTAGCTTATAAGTAACATAAGTGACAATGTATTTATTTTTTAAATCAGATTTAAATATACTCTGTCGATAAGAGTATTTACACTCTTCATTTTTGAATATGCGATCGTTTCCTGTTGCAATTTCTACAGTCTCTACCTGATGAATAAGATCTTTAGCTTCTACTCCGTATGCTCCGATATTTTGTACAGCACTGGCGCCTACTTCTCCGGGTATAAGTGATAAATTTTCTGCTCCTGCCCATCCCTGAGAAACGCAGTAAGCAACAAAGCTATCCCAGTCCATGCCAGCTCCAACTTTTACTAAGATATAATCGTCAGTGTTTTCTATTAATGTAATATCCTGTATTTGGGAATGAAGAATTGTACCTTTGTAATCGGATGTGAATAACAAATTACTTCCACTCCCTATGTGAAGGCAAGGTCCGTTTATAAGTTCTTTGTCGTTTAGGATTTGCTTTAAATCATCAGTACATGAATACTCAACGAAAGTCTCTGTTTTTATATCAAGTCTGAAGGTGTTGTGAGAAAGTAACGAATATTGTTTTTTTGCTGTAATCATCTTGTTATCTATTTGCTGGCAAATATACAAAATTTCGATTACACACTATGTGACATTCCTGAAATCTTTAAAATAGTGATAAAGATTGGGGCAGATTATTTGTCAAATAGATATAGCTGAATATTCATTCAATTAGTTACTTAAATCTTCGAACTTGTAGAATTCCCAGAATTTACCTTGTCGTTTGAAATACAAAGTGTTCGAAAAACCATTGCCAAGTCCTTTCAATGTGAGGATTTTTGTGTTTGAAGATTCTGAATTACTTTGCCCGTAGTTTATATTTGAAAATTTTTCTTTTGGGAGTCTGGGAGCAAANGCAAACCATTGATTAACTTCCATAGTAGTTTCCAGAATTGAGAAATCATCATCNGGGTCTGTTGTTACGAAAGTAAGAGGTTCGCGAGTGCGTGAACGTTGAAAAATACTATCTGTAGCAAATTTATGAAAGAATTCTATAAAGTTTTCATTTTCATCATTCTTAATGTCGCTTATAACTATAGAGTTAAGTATCCATGCCCCTTTTTCGCGGTTGAAATTGTACTTTTTTATTTTTTTTGTTTTCATGTAGTACCACTCAAACTGCGCCGACTTCAGAGAGGTGGTAGTCATTAAATCCATGTCACCTTCTTTGTCAAANAGCATAGTGTAATAATCTTGTCTTGTAAACAAGTGGTCTGTTTTCCAGAAACGTTTTTCTATTTTGCTTGTTGAATTTCCATTGATAAAAGTAAGCGGGAAATGAATTCTTTGTTGTTGCATCTTTTTATTGGATGCAAAGCTGTAAATAAAGTCGTCGAAGGTTTCGTCAGCTTTTGTGGCCTTGGGAGTTTCTTCTACTGAATCGATAGCTGTTGAGTCTGTTTCTGCTGAAGCAGAATCAACTAAATTTGTAAGTGATTCAAAAGGATCTATCTTTGGTTTCTTACCGTTACAAGAAGTAAGTAAAAACAGTGTGATAGCACCTAAAATTATCTTTTTCATTTATTCTGCAATACTTGCGAACCTAATAATAAAACGTCTCAATTAAAAAACGTGCAAAGGTATATCTTTTATTCCAAATAGAACAATCTTCTTTGCCTTTTTTTGAATTAATTTCAATAACGACAATTAAGATTGCAATCAGAGCCGATTTCCTTAAACTTTAAGGAAATCGGCTCTGATTATGTATGTAATCTCTTTTATGAAATCTCTCATTAAAATGGAAGATCGTCTTTNGCGTCTGTTGAGGTAAATTCTACCGGTGCTGCTTGTTGGAAAGGTTGAGCATCCATACTGGCACCAGAATTACGATCAATTTTCCATGCACGGATATCATTAAACCATTTACCATTCCATTCACGGCAATCAATATCAAAAGAAACAGTNACTTCTTCACCCATTTGAACNGCNAANTGATCAATTCTGTCTCCCCATAAGTTGAAACACATTTTCTTTGGGTATTGATCGTGGGTTTCAACAACATAATCTTGTTTTTTCCATTCAGATCCATTTCTACCGGTACCGCTTTGCAGAGGTAGAATAGCAATTATTTTTCCACTAATTTCCATAATCTTGTTTTATAATTCGGGCTGCGAAAATAACATTTTAAGTTTTACAAAGCTAATGTTTTACTTTTTTTCTTTATTCTTTTATTTGGTTAGAGAATCTTTTTATTTATCTTTGTCTTTCATAATAAGTATAATAATTTAAACTGATATAAGTATGAAATTCGTCGTTTCGAGTACGGCTCTGTCTAGTCATCTACAAGCTATTAGCCGTGTAATTAACTCTAAAAATGCATTACCTATTTTAGATTGTTTTCTTTTTGAACTGGAAGATGGAAAGCTNCTCCTGTAATAAGCAGCCTTTTGAAAAAGTTAAAATGTTGAAAATGTATGAGAAATTTTCCCTGTTCCAATACCAAAATGGTAAATATAAGTTTTGGTAGGGATCCAGAAAATGCAGATGAAATACCCTCAATCATCAACCACTTTGGAGATAATGCTGGTTCACACTTGAAATGAATGCTAGATTTAGTGTTAACAGGTAATAAATTCGCTGCACCTTCTTGCTACACTGACCGATGATTGAACTTCGTCCGGAATAAATATGAGTATTTTACTTATGATATCACAACAGAAGATATTACGTTCGGTTGCTTCGTCTGATGGAACATAAACCTTGCCCGTAGCAAAACTTTTGCAGCAAAAGGTAGCGAAAGAGCTGCTTTCATTTTACCGAAAAAACCGGCTAGTTTATTGAAGAATCTTTTGCCAAAAGAATCGGGTGCTGTAACAATAGAATTTGATGACAGAAATGCAGTCTTCACTCTTGAAAACTACCGCATGGTTTGTCGTTTAATTGAAGGACGTTTTCCTAATTATAATTCAGTAATTCCTCAGAATAATCCTCATAAAGTAACTATAGATCGCTTACAGTTGATCAGTGCACTAAAACGTGTATCAATTTTCTCTTCACAGGCAAGCAGCTTAATAAAACTTCGTATGCAGGAAAATCTGGTTGTTATTTCAGCACAGGATATTGACTTCTCAACTTCGGCTGAGGAATCTTTAGTTTGTCAATATCAAGGTGCTCCAATGAGCATTGGTTTTAAATCAACTTTCCTGATTGATATTTTAAACAATATTTCATCTACAGATGTAATAATTGAACTAGCTGATCCTTCTCGTGCTGGTGTTATTGTTCCGTTGGAACAAGAAGAAGATGATGACTTGCTGATGCTGTTGATGCCTATGATGTTAAATGACTAATAATATAAAATGAACTTGAACTTAAAAAATCCGGTTGTTTTCTTTGATTTGGAAACAACCGGTACTAATATAAACTCTGATAGAATTGTCGAAATTTGCTATTTGAAAGTATATCCAAACGGAAATGAAGAGTCTAAAACTCTTCGCATAAATCCGGAAATGCATATTCCTGATGAATCTTCAANTATACATGGNATCTATGATGAAGATGTGGCTAATTGTCCTACTTTTAAAGAAGTGGCAAAGAACATAGCCCGAGATATTGAAGGTGCCGATCTTGCCGGATTTAATTCCAATCGTTTCGATATTCCAGTGCTTGCTGAAGAATTTCTTCGTGCTGGAGTGGATATTGATATGAGCAAGCGTAAATTTATTGATGTTCAGGTTATTTTCCACAAAATGGAACAAAGAACTCTTTCCGCTGCTTATAAATTTTATTGTGAAAAGAATCTTGATGATGCTCATACAGCTGAAGCAGATACCCGTGCAACATACGAGGTGCTTAAAGCTCAGCTAGATCGCTACCCGGAATTACAGAATGATATGGCTTTCCTTGCAGATTTTTCTTCTTATAGTAAGAACGTAGATTTTGCCGGAAGAGTGGTTCTTGATGACAATGATGTAGAGGTATTCAATTTTGGAAAGTATAAAGGTATATCTGTATCTGATGTCTTTAAGAAAGATCCGGGATACTATTCATGGATGCTAAACAGTGATTTTACTTTGAACACAAAAGCTGTTCTTACTAAAATCAAGTTACGTGAATTTAACGGTAAGTAGTTTACTTAGGATAGGTATATGTTGAAAGGGAAAAAAATAGTATTAGGAATTACCGGAAGTATTGCAGCCTATAAAGCTGCTTATATTATTCGTGGTCTTATAAAGAAGGGTGCTGAAGTTCAGGTGGTGATTACCCCTGCAGGAAAGGAATTTATTACTCCCATTACTTTATCTGCACTAACAAGTAAACCTGTAATCAGCGAGTTCTTTTCTGGAAGAGATGGCACTTGGAATAGTCATGTAGACTTAGGACTTTGGGCTGACGCTATGTTGATTGCTCCGGCTACCGCTTCTACAATAGGGAAGATGGCAAATGGAATAGCAGATAATATGCTTATTACAACCTATCTTTCTGCAAAGGCTCCAGTCTTCGTTGCTCCTGCAATGGATTTGGATATGTTTGCTCATCCCTCTACTCAAAAAAATCTGGAGACACTTCGCTCATACGGGAATCATATAATTGAGCCGGGAGAAGGTGAACTTGCCAGTCATTTGGTTGGTAAAGGTAGGATGGAAGAACCTGATGCTATTATTCGTGTAATTGAGGAGTTCTTTGCCAATCAACAAGATCTTTCAAAAAAAAAAATACTGATAACTGCGGGTCCAACTTATGAAAAAATTGATCCTGTAAGATTTATAGGTAATTATTCTTCAGGGAAGATGGGCTTTGCATTAGCTGAAGAATGTGCTGCCAGAGGTGCTGAAGTTACTTTAATTGCAGGGCCGGTTCAGATTAAAACAGTTCATCCTAATATTCACCGTATAGATGTTGAGTCGGCTAAGGAAATGTATGAGGCATCTGTTGNCAATTACCCATNTTCTGATGCCGGAATTTTATGTGCGGCAGTAGCAGACTTTACTCCTGAGTTGGTAGCTGATAAGAAAATAAAACGTAAAGGTGACGAGCTTACCGTCGTTTTAAAACCGACTCACGATATTGCTGCTTCGTTAGGGGAAATGAAGCGAGATGATCAGTTGTTAGCTGGTTTTGCTTTGGAAACGAATGATGAACTGCAAAATGCTCAAAGCAAATTAGAACGAAAGAACTTTGATTTCATTGTTCTTAATTCATTGAATGACGAAGGTGCCGGTTTCCGTCACGATACAAATAAAATCTCAATTATAGATAAAAACGGAAAAACAGATTATCCGTTGAAGAGTAAAAGTGAAGTCGCGACAGATATCATTGACCGATTGGTGCAACTGATTAAATAACCAGGAAGGATAATGAATAAAAAGATCATTCATAATATATTCCGTTTCACTTGTTTTACTTTTCTGTTGCTGGCATTTTCGTTAGCAGGAAAAGCACAGGAACTGAATTGCAAGGTGAATATCAATTATTCAAAGATTCAGGGAACAAATACTCAGGTCTTTAAAACATTAGAGACTGCTTTAACGGAATTTATCAATGATCGTAAATGGACTTCCGCTCAATATACTGTTGCAGAGAAGATATCCTGTAGCATGAATATCACGGTGAAAGAACATACAGACGATGGAGCTTTTAAATGTGAGCTCCTGGTTCAGGCTAATCGTCCGGTTTACAATTCTAGCTATAACACTACGCTTTTTAATTTCAAGGATGTGAATTTTAATTTCACTTACCTGGAATTTGATCCTTTGGAGCTTCGTGAAAATCAGATAGACAGTAACCTTACCGCAGTTATTGCATACTATGCTTATCTGATAATTGGTATGGATATGGATTCCATGGCTCCATTGGGAGGAACAGATATTTTACGCACAGCCGAAAGTATTGTAACGGCTGCTCAGACTATGTCTGAAGCTGGCTGGAAAGCGTTTGATGACAGTCGTAACCGACATGGAATTATAACTGATTATCTGGATGAGCAGATGAAACCTTACCGACAAATGGTTTATGATTATCATCGCATGGGTTTAGATGAAATGGCTCAGAATGCAGATAGGGGAAGGGCTAAGATTACTGTGGCTCTGGAAGAACTTAAAAAAGCAAAGGAAAATAAGCCAATGTCTGTTCTTCCACAATTGTTTACTGAAATAAAGAAAGATGAATTGGTCAATGTTTACTCAAAAGGTACACANGCCGAGAAAGAACAAGTATATACAATGTTAGTTGATATCAATCCCGCTCTTAGTACCGAATGGGATAAAATAAAGTCTTCGAAATAAAATTATGTTGCAATCTATATCAATTCAAAACTATGCGCTGATTGACACTCTTGATATAAGCTTCGATAAAGGTTTTTCTGTCATAACTGGTGAAACGGGAGCGGGGAAATCTATTATCCTTGGAGCTATTGGTCTGTTACTGGGGCAAAGAGCAGATGTAAAGGCCATAAAACAAGGTGCTTCCAAATGTGTGATTGAAGCTCATTTTAATATTTCTTCTTACCGAATGCAATCTTTTTTTGATGAAAATGAGTTGGAGTATGATCCCAACGAATGTATTCTCAGAAGAGAATTGCAGGCCTCAGGTAAATCCCGTGCATTTATAAATGATTCTCCGGCTTCGCTAACGCTGATGAAGGAGTTAGGCGAACAGCTGATTGATGTACACTCTCAGCATCAGAATCTATTGCTGAATAAGGAAGATTTTCAACTGAATGTGCTGGATTCACTGCTAATGACGAGAAAGAACTTTCCAGTTATAAAGAAGCATATCAGAAATATCGTAAGGTTGCTGATGAATTAAACAGACTCATTGAACTAGAAGAGCAAAGCAGAACAGATGAAGATTATGTTCGTTTTCAATTGGAACAGTTTGATGAGGCTAAACTTGTGGAGGGGGAAGATGCCGAACTGGAAAAAGAGGAAGAAAGGCTGAGTCATGCCGAAGAAATAAAAGAGGGACTGTATAGCTCCGAACAAATCCTTATGGGTGATGAAGGAGGATTGCTGAGCAATATTAAAAAAGTTTCTGGTATATTACGCTCTCTCAATGAACGTTACAATACTGCAGGGGATATATCCGATAGAGTTGAGAACTTATCCATTGAGCTGAAAGAGATTGCCAGAGACTTAACCAGAGAACAAGAAAATATTGAAGTTGATCCGGGCAGACTGGATTTTGTGAACGAACGGCTCAACTTAATCTATACATTGGAGAAGAAGCATCATGTAAGTACGCTTGAGGAATTACTTAACGTTCAGAATGAGTTTCGTGCCCGCATGAATGCTATCAGTTCATTCACAGAACAGATAGAGGTGTTGCAGAAACAAAAAGAAGAATTATTTGGTAAGGTTAAAAAAGCGATGTTATTGCTGACGGAAAAACGTACACATGCAGCTAAGAAGGTGGAGCATGAAATGCAGAATCGTCTCATTCCTTTGGGAATGCCCAATGTTCGTTTCAAGGTTCATATAACTCCGAAGGCAAACTTTGATACTACCGGTGGAGACACTGTAGCCTTCCTTTTTTCTGCCAATAAGAATGCTACTCTTCAGAATATTTCCTCTGTGGCTTCTGGTGGTGAAATAGCACGGGTAATGCTTTCTATAAAAGCAATGATTGCGGGAGCCACTCAACTGCCAACTATCATATTTGATGAAATAGATACCGGAGTTTCGGGTGAAATAGCCGATAAGATGGCCGAAATAATGAAGGAGATGGGAGCGTGTATGCAGGTAATCAGCATCACTCACCTTCCTCAGATTGCAGCTAAAGGCAAAGTACATTATAAAGTATATAAACAAGATAACGAAACATCGACCAGCAGTAATATCCGCCGATTGAAAGAGGAGGAAAGGATTGAGGAGATAGCCCACATGTTGAGTGGGGCTACTTTGACGGATGCGGCGATGAATAATGCAAAAGAATTATTAAAAGAGTATGGAAAAGAATGAAATGATATTTGGCGTACGCGCTGTGATTGAAGCCATTGAGGCTGGTAAAGAGATTGATAAAATCTTAGTAAAGAAAGACATTCAGAGTGAACTTTCAAAGGAGCTTTTTGCCGCTTTAAAGGGTACTAATATCTTTGTACAGCGTGTACCGGTAGAGCGTATCAACAGGATAACAACGAAAAACCATCAAGGTGTGCTGGCTTTTGTTTCCGCAGTGACTTATTACAAGGTGGAGAATGTTGTTCCTACTCTTTTCGAAGAAGGAAAAGTTCCTTTCTTTGTAATGCTCGATGGGGTAACGGATGTACGTAACTTTGGTGCGATTGCCCGTACCTGTGAATGTGCAGGGGTAGATGCAATTGTTATTCCTTCACGTAACAGCGTGAGTGTAAATGCAGATGCAATGAAAACTTCTGCCGGAGCACTTCACACTCTACCTGTATGCAAAGAACAAAGTCTTACTGCCGCTATAAAATACTTGAAAGATAGTGGATTTAAGATCGTGGCTGCTACCGAAAAGGGCGATTACGATTACACAAAAGCAAATTATAAAGATCCTGTCTGCATCATTATGGGTGCGGAAGATACTGGCGTTTCTTATGATCACCTGGCTTTGTGTGATGAATGGATAAAGATTCCATTGTTTGGTAAGATTGAGTCGCTTAATGTTTCCGTTGCAGCCGGAGTCCTGATTTACGAGGCTGTGAAACAACGTGGATTCGATAAAGAATAAAATTAAAATATAACCTATAAAATCATGAGAAAGAAAATACTATTTATGGCTCTTTGTCTGCTTTCACAGTGGACAATGGCGCAGAAAGATGCTCCCAAATGGGTCGAAAAATCAAAACGGGCAGTCTTTTCTATAGTAACATACGATGCTAATGACAAATTACTGAATACCGGCAACGGATTCTTTGTAACGGAAGACGGGGTGGCATTGTCAGACTACACATTATTTAAAGGAGCTGCCAGGGCCGAAGTGATAAACTTTGAAGGTAAGCAAATGCCGGTAAAAGTAATCCTGGGTACAAACAGCATGTATGATGTGATTAAGTTTCGTGTAGATCTCGGTAAAAAGAGTACTGCTGCATTGAAACTAGCCACAGTAGTTCCGGCTAAAGATATGGAAGCGGTGATGCTTCCATATTCCACTAAGAAAGATCGTTCATGTACTATGGGAAAAGTGGAAGAAATTTCTAATCTTGCGGGTCCACATAAATACTTTAAGCTGGCCATGTCAATGAAAGATAAAATGGTTAGTTGTCCGGTAATGAATGCAGAAGGTGAAGTCTTTGGTTTGGTACAGAAGGATGTAAATAATGACACAACGCATTGTTATGCTATCAGTGCTCCTTTTGCGAACGAACTTACTATCAATGCACTCGAGTTTAATAGCTCTGAACTGACTAGCATTGGCATTAAGAAGATTTTTCCCGATAAGGAAGATCAAGCGCTAGCTGCCATTTTTATGGCTTCTACGCAACAGACCCCTGAGAAATATTATTCTTTACTAAATGATTTTGTAGAGCAATTCCCTAATAGTACGGAAGGCTA
>JGI20225J20221_1003500_pt1 | contig 24143 bp, 13 predicted proteins | sample BioMet4_FD_20221 | JGI IMG/M metagenome (IMG submission 20221)
AGTCTTCAAGCAGCTAGACAACAACTCGCTGCAAAGCAGGCGGAAAAAGAAGCTGATCGGGCTTATGACTTTAACAAGTTTGGTATACAAATGCAATATAATGTGGATAAGGATAATCAAGATAGAAACATAAAGAAAGAAGATCTTGCAGAGAAAAAAAGAAGCAATAAGGTTAGAGAGGGAATAGAAGGTTATAACGCTAGTATAGGAAAATATAACGCTGATACAAATAGAATGAGAGCATCTATAGCTCAATCAGAATTGCAATCAAAATCGGATAACAAGAATGATTATCTTCCGTTAGGAGAAAATTTAGTTCCTATTCCTAAGGCTCAGTCTAAAGCATTGTACGCGAAGTTATACCAAACGATGAAGCGCGATCCACAAATACAGGGGGATGCGTTGGAAAATGTACAGTTGCAATTCGGAGAGGGTGGAGATCAGGATATGAAGATGATGAATATTGTACGTCGTAGGTTGAACGATTCCCCTGCAGCGGTAGAAGCTCTTCAAAATTATCTTGGAGTTCCGTCGCCATCAAGAACACGATCTTTTACGCCGGAAGTTAGCGCTCCGTGGATTAAATCTTCAACAAGTAAAGCCCCTTGGGTAAAATAATATGGATGATAACAAAAAATGGATATATGACTCTCTGAAAGGCAAGGGAGTTGATCTTGGTAGTTATGATGATTATACTAAGGCTTTAGGATCGGAAGATTCTCGTAAGTGGGTGTATGACACCGCTAAAAACAGCGGAGTGGACCTTGGGACTTATGATGATTATAACAAGGCTATTGGTGTAGCCTCTAATCCTGCTCCAAAAACTGTTACTCCTAAATCGGATTATGTAACAGGATCAGGAAAGGATACCCAAATATTCGGAGTGCCATACGAAACGTACAAGCATTTATCTCCTGAATCCCAATCGTATTATTATCAACAGGCTATTAATAAGAAAAAGGATGATGAAACTAAAAAAATAGACGAGGCTTCGCAGTCTCTTCGTGGAAATATAGCAGAACAAAGGACGAAGGAGGATCAAAGCAGACCTAATGGAATTGTAGATAAATTTTCACGTCTTCTTGGTGGAGGATATCCTGGTAATGTCTCTACTATTCGCCCAACAGATAGTGATGATGTTATAGCGGCTGAGAATACTCTTAATGAGCTTCAAAATTACAGAGAAGCTCACGAGGATGATGAAAAAGGAGTCGGAGAAATACAGAAAGGAATTAATGAAGCTGGTAGACGTTTACCGGAAACGTTGTCTTCTATCGGTACTTTCGGGTTGAGCCGCCTTGCTAATGGAATACAAAAGGCTAGATTGTCGGGGAGTGAAGACAATGAATTAACCAAACAAGCTAGTGAACTATATAATAGATATACTGAGTTAAATAATCTTGATGAATCTTGTGGTAGGGATATAGCATCTGGTGCATTGCAGTCTGCTGAATATGTTTCCGGGTTCGCGATGGGAGGAGCATTGACAAAAGGAGCAACGGAAGGACTTGGCAAGATAATAGCTTCTAGGCTTGGAGGTAATTTGTCCGCTAAGGCAATAGGTGGAGCTGCAGAGGTTATCGGTAATGAGATTGCTCGCACTACTGTTATGCCGTCTACATATAGTACAGCTGTAGATATAATGAATCAGACCGGAGCCGGTTTCCCGGATGCATGGGGAAAGGCTTTCACGCAAGGTGTGATTGAAAACTTTAGTGAAGGAGCTGGGGAATTTATTCCCGGTATAGGAATAGCCAATAAAACTAAAATAGGACGTTATTTTTTGGATAAAACTAAAGGATTTAGGCATATTTCCGGTATTCAAGGTTTTCCACAGGAGTTCACAGAAGAGCAAATAGCTACTGTACTTCATTCTATTGCCGGGGACGGACAGGGAAAGTGGTCTGATCTTATAGATCCCCGAAATCAGTTAATGACAGCCGGTGTTCTTGCAGTTATGCAGGTTCCGCACGTATCTATTGCGTCAGGTAGTTATGTGGCTGGTAAAGTTGGTAATAAGGTGCAGAATTATTCGATTAATAAAGCTTACAATAAGAATCTTGTTAATCTTCAGGAACAGTTCGGGGGAAATGAATCGGCTGATTCCGGTGAAATAGTTGATTTTGTAAATAAATCCATTGATAATGCGCGTAGCGGTAAAGATATGGACGCATTGCTTGATTATGTTGCAAGCGATGAGAACTTAACAGACAACCAGCGTGATGCGATAGCAAAGTATGCAGAAGCTTATAACGCCAAGGCTGCAAATAATAAAGGTAAGACAGACGCTGTGTCGGAAAAAATAAATGCGGATACAGAAGATATCAAAGCTAATTCTGATCCTTCTACTTGGATATATACAGAGGCAAATAGATTGGTACCTAATGAAGTGGGAGAGTTTGTTCCTGTTCCCGGTTATATAGTTGGACATATTGGAGATACTCCACTTTGGAAACCTGAAGGTAGTGGTCCGGATGTACAAGCCGTTCCGCTTAAACCGCACGAAATACAGAATGTACAATCTATGCCAACTCAGGATGTTATAGATGCAAGTTCACGTATGATACAGGATCAAGCAAAGGCTGATGACGATTTTGAGTCTAAATATGATCCGCAAATTCAACCTCCTGTAATCGGTTCATCCTTCGTATCTGGAAATTCTCAATATGAGATTGTACAGCAAAATCCTAATGGTGGATGGATAGCTAATATGACTACGATTGATGAGAAAGGGAAATCGCAAACGCAAGTGGTTGAAATCACTAATGATGACTATTACAACGCAAAACAGCAGGAGTTAGATGCAAAAGAAAATAGCAATTTGTCAGATTTACAGCAAGGAAATGAGGATGCACCAGAAAGCGAACAAAGCAATGTGTTACAAAACAATGGCGATACGGATCAAAAAGATAATACACCGGAAATTGCCACGCAACAGGAGCAACAAGCTGTTTCATCTCCACAAGTAATATATAAGAAAGACGAAAAAGGGAACGATACGGATGAGATAAATTATGAAGCTATGCCGGTTGAAAATACAATCAATCATCTTAATTCTATTACAGGAAATGATGAAGCAACCGCTAAGTCAATAGAGAAAACATATAGTAAGGCTAACAGTACGTATGAATCAGCTCAGAAAGCTCTGGATAAGATTGAAAGCGAAGGTGTGGATTATACGGACCGAAAAGAAGTTGCTGCTTATCAAAAAGCAAAAGATGCTGTTATGTCTGCTAAAAATAGAGTCAATTACTGGACCAACGTAAAAGATGAAGTACAAGCTTCTCGTGTTCAACCCGGGGATAAAACAGCCGAAGCGATTCGGACTATGGGTGATCCGGTCAGCGGTGAAGAACTTGCAGCGTCAATGCTAGGCAATGGCAATCTTCCTATTCTGTTCTCAGACTATAAAAAAGAAACAGGATACAGCAATAGTGAAGGGCGTAAAATGGTAGGACTGTTTGCAAACAAGGCGAACGGTGGAATGAGCGTTCAAGAAGCCGGAGAGAAGTTGATGCTTGCCGATCAAGAGAATGGGACTAATTTCTTTGATCAGAATGATCCCAATGCCGGACGTAATGCTATCCTTGATGTTTTGTCACAGGCAAATACTCGCGGAGACCTGTTCAATTACATACAATCTAATCGTGAAGCACTTGCAGAGCGTGAACGTCAGGCTGAATATAATGCATATTCCACATGGGCTGATGAGAATTATCACATGGCACCGGAGGATTATGAAACGTATGAAGAGGCGTTGCCTAAATATTTGGCAGATAAAGCCTTGAGTGACGATGAGTATAACCAATTTATGTATAACTTTGCTGATGAGCAATTAAATAATAACGAAAATGATAACATCGGAAGAGCTGGGCAAGAAATTGCAAGCGATGAGCAACGAGGAATACAAGCAGATGGCGAACGAAGCGGCGAAGTATTGCCTGAAGAACAACCTTTACCGACCGGGAGAAGTGGAGAATCTGAAACAGAACCCATCCAAGCTGATGAGAATATCAATAACAAGGATGTTACTTCACAAAGAAGCTCATCCACAGGAGAAATAACAGGTGATAATGTTTTGAATAATGGCGAAGAATCAATATCTTCGCAAAGTAAAAATACCGATAACGATGTACGATATAACCAAGAACAAGAATTACCAGCGGATGAGCGACTGGAACAAGAAACAAGTGCAGGCCGTGAAGAAAATGCAAGAACAGCCCGTAGACTGGGAAGCTATAGACAGGTACGTAGCGGCAGCGGGAGGAACACGAATACAGCCCAAGAAAAAGAATTAGAAGATTACGCTAAAGAGAAAGGTATTTGGCTTGATGCCGGACAGATAGCCGAAAATTCAGAGCATAAGTTTCGTTCCGGGAATGAGGCTGACGTTTACCTAAATAAAGATGGTAAGACTGTAACAAAAGTAATAGACTATTCTAAATACAGTAAATCCCCACTTGATTTTATAGACAACAGGATATTGTTATTTAATAAATTGTTTAACGATACTCCTTATGCCATTGTCGGTTTCACAAAAACTGATAAGGGATTTTCATTTGTGGTTGAGCAACCATACATCAAAGGATTGCCGTTGGAAAGTCCTGTGATTACGGGGACAGTGGATGCTCTTCTGGCTCAACAAAAAAGAGTTTCCGACTACATGGCCGAACGTTTTGGCATGAAACCTGTCGGATTGGATGCTTTTAGTGATGGAGAAATAACAATACAGGACGTACACCTTAGAAATGTCATACAGGGTGAAGACGGTAATCTGTATGTTATTGACGCTGTTCCTTCCGTAAAAAAACAGCAGTCTTTCGTAGCCCCCGAATATAAGGGAGGTGATCTGCTTGACTATGCAGAGCAAGTATCAAAGCAGAAAGAGGTACATGACGCTGGTAATGAAGTAAATCCTAATCCTACTGAATCGCAAAAAGAAGCGGGCAACTACAAGAAGGGACACGTAAAAATAGACGGACTGGACATTACCATTGAAAATCCGAAAGGAACAGAACGTAGTGGCGTTGATAAGTCCGGCAAGAAGTGGTCCATTACTATGAATAACGATTATGGTTACATCCGTGGCACTCAGTCCGTGGATGGTGATCATATTGATGTGTTCCTTGGTCCTGATTTAAACTCTTCTAATGTTTACGTAGTAGATCAGGTTAATCCAGACGGATCATTTGATGAGCATAAGGTTGTGTATGGCTTCAATTCCATTGATGAAGCTCGCGAAGCCTATCTTTCCAATTATGAAGATGGTTGGAAGGGATTAGGGAATATTACCGAAGTATCAAAAGAAGGCTTCAAGAAGTGGATTGATAGTTCTACCCGTAAGACTAAACCTTTTGCAGAATATAAAATATCTCAAAATGATAATCAAAACAACATCGGGGTACAAAGTAACCTCAGAGAAAGGGAAGAATCTGAGCAAGGCAAATCTGTCCCTGCAACAAGCGAAGAAAAGGCTTCAACAAGTGGAGTACTTCAAACACCTGAAAAAGTAAGTGATGTTCCTGCTATAACGGAAGAGGAATACCTTGCTTCTAAAGGATATGGTAGTCAAGGTATTGGAGAGCCGGCATTACAAAAAGGAAAACAGAAAACTTCTAAACAGCAAGAAAAGATAGTAGAAAATCAAGCTGCTAAAGATAAGGAATACACCGATAAGCGGAAAGAATTACGAAAGGAATACAGGCAGAAAGTAGACAGTGGAGAACTACGTGAGCCTACTACGGTAGAGAAGCTAATAAAGGTTGCCAATGGGAGTCCTGATCTTGAAAGTACTCAAGCTGCAAGAAGGTCGTTAGAAAAGCGTGGAATAGATTGGAAAGGTGAAGAAAAGCGTTTCCGTACCGGAAAACAAACAGATAAAGACCAGGCTAAATCCGTTTCCGATTCCGTTAAATCTATATCAGAAAAGCTGAATACTCCGGTTAAGGTTATTAATTCTATTGATGATCTTCCTTCCGACGTTCGTGCTCGTGTTGAAAAAGGACATCGTATAAAGGGGTGGTATGACCCTAAAACGGGAGAAGTAGTTGTTTATGCTCCTAATGCAGAAAGTGCAGAGGATGTAAACCGTACTGTATTGCATGAGATTGTAGGACATAAGGGTTTACGTGCTTTGTTCGGNGATAAGTTTGATAATGCATTGCANNATATNTATAAATCNCTTCCTAAAGAAGTGCGCGCAGAGATAGCTCAATCTGCTGTTCGTAGTTATGGAAGCAATACTTCTGTTGCAACTGAAGAATATCTTGCAGAACAGGCTGAAAAAGGTGAAACTCCATCATTGTGGAACAAAGTTGTTTCCGGGATACGTAGTTTACTGCGTAGCGTTGGAATTAATGTAGAAATGTCCAATAATGACGTGAAGTACTTGCTGTGGAGAAGTAGAAAGAATCTCGAAACTTCTGATCTTCTGTCTGTTGCAGAGGATATTGACATGCGACGGAAGTTAGGGATAGGAGAAGATGATAATGCTATCATGAAGTCTCTATCTAATTTTACAGATAAATACCAAGGCAAGCCTACCTATATAGTCAAAAAGGGAATGAGTTCTGCGGATTTACAAAATGCATTTGGAATAAGTGAAAAAGACGCCGACACATTGAAAGACGCCATTGATAAGACAGATGCTGCCGCTGCATATTCTCCTTATTTTAATAAAATACTTATATTTGCTGATAATTATACAGGAAAGCGTAGTGAAGCTAATCTCTTTCACGAAAATGTTCATGGCGCGTTGCATGATATTTATGGCGATTCATTCAGAAAGATAGCTGATGCGTTTTATGAAGCAACCAATGGACGGTTTGAAAAAGCAAAAGAGGAGCTGAGTAAACTGTATGACGAAGAGGACATGGCAGAAGAATTTCTGGCATATCTTTCCGGCATAGCGATGGATAGCGGAAATTTTGAGATGGTAGACAGGTATTTACCTGATGAATATAGAGATGAATTTAACGACATATTAAAGCGTATAGGTTATGACAGAGAAAAAGAATCAGCTGACAGAAGAGGACGATCTGCTATTAAAGGGAGTGAAGGCATTCAAATGCGGTTACCCGGAATTGAAGAAAACGAAGTTCGGACATCCGAAGGAAGTAAGCGATTCAGAACAGAAGAAGAACATCCCTCTGACGGAACAAGAGAAGCCTACGAAAAAGCACTGAATGAAAGGGGCCTAACTGGGTTCCAAGCGAAAGAAGCATATCAGGATTCTATGTTATCGCTTAAATATTTGCAGGATGTAATTTCTGATATGGATGGTAAACCTGTGAAATCATTCGAGAATGCTTATCTTGCTGAAAATCGTATGTCTTCAATCAGCACCCGGGAAATGGAAGTATTTGCAAAGGATTATTTCCGTCCGCTTGTTGAAGAAGTTGCTCGTATGATAAAGGATGAGAATGTATCATACCGCGATATTACTAATTATCTTATTGCAAAACACGGAATTGAAAGAAATCAAATACTTGCTGAACGTGACGCTGAGAAATCGGCTATTGACTCCGGTGCAGAAAAAGGAAGTAAGGATTATAATGATGTGTATAATGATCAGCTAGAACGAAATTTGCAAAACGACTACTCAGGTCTAACAGGTTTGATGAAAAGCTTGACGGATGAAAAAGAGGATCCTACTGAATTCGCTAAAAATCTTGTTTCTGATTTTGAATCAAAGCATAATACGGNTAANNTNTGGAANCTTATNAATGAAGCNACAGATAAAACTCTTCGTAAATCCTATGAGAGTGGTATGATTTCGAAAGACAGATACGAAGAGATCAAGGATAGGTTTAAAAACTATGTTCCTTTACGCGGATGGGATGAAACGATGGCTGATGAAGTATATAACTATCTTGATGGTAAGCGATCTCCCGTTAATTCAGTGATGAAAGGTGCGGAAGGTCGAACTTCATTAGCAGATGACCCTATTGCCACTATTGGCAATATGGCTGAGAGTACTATTTTGGAAGGAAACAGGAATATAATGAAACAGCATTTTCTTAATTTCGTCACTAATCATCCATCTGATTTGGCTAGCAACTATTCGTGANGTGTGGTATGTTAAGGATAATGCTACCGATGAAATGATNCCNTCTTATCCTAACATACCGGATAATGCAACTCCTGAGGAGGTTTCAAAAGCTGTTGATGATCACGAACAACAAATGGAAGAATTAGAGAAGCAGGGATTAGCTAAGAGAGGACGTAACGGACTTGATCTGCGTTATAAGATACTTCCATTTCAAAAGTCCGAACATGCTGTTACTGTAAAAAGAAACGGTAAAGAACAGGTCATTTATATTAACGCCAATCCTCGTGCTGCACAGGCACTGAATGGAAATACTAATCCGGACGTAGAGAATAACCCCATATTCCGGGCAATTGGTTCATTTAATCGCGCCCTTGCGAAAAATTTCACGACTCGTAATCCGGCATTTGTATTGAGTAATCTTTCGAGGGACTTGATATTTGCTCATAGTGCGGTTGCAATAAAGGAAAGCCCTATGTACTTGGCCCGTTTTTCTACTAACATTCCAACTTCCATATCAACGGTGTTTAAGGGAGTTCGCGGTATAGAGGACAATTCGGAAGCCGGAAAGTATTTTCAAGANTTTTTAGATAATGGAGGAGAGACAGGGTATGCTAACTTGCGTGACGTAGACCGTTATAAAAAGATGGTACAGAGCGACATTAAACATCTGACAAAAAAGGATTATTTTAAATCGGTACGGGATGGAGCGGAGTTATTAAATGATTTCAACAGGATGGCTGAAAATGTCTCCCGATTCAACGCTTATCTTACTTCCCGTCAAGAGGGGAAAGATGTAGTAGAGTCTATTAAAGATGCAAAGGAGATAACAGTAAACTTTAATAAGAAGGGTTCCGGTTATAAATCACTTGATCCTAAACAAGCATGGTACTCGAAAGGTAATGTAGCTGCTTATTCTGCAGGTGCAATGAGAAACCTATTTTTGTTCTTCAATGCCGGTGTACAATCACTCGCTAATTTTGGTAATTTAGCAAAGAGAAATGCGGGTAAATTCGGTGCCGTAATTGGTGGATTTACTGCNGCAGGATTTATGATGCCATTTATAAACAAATGGTTAATGGATTTGGGCGGTGATGGTGATGATCAGGACTATTATCAGAACTTGACCGAATGGACTAGAAGAAACAATCTATGTATTTACATTCCGTATTCTAAAGGAGACTTTGTTACGATACCTCTTCCTNGAATGGACTAGAAGAAACAATCTATGTATTTACATTCCGTATTCTAAAGGAGACTTTGTTACGATACCTCTTCCTATTGAATTACGTGCGTTCTTTGGTCTTGGAGACCTAGCGTATCAGTCTACTATAGGGAATAGCGATAAGAAAGGAACGGATATTGCATTTGATGCAATAAATCAATTGACGGAACTATTGCCTCTTAATCCTCTTGGTAATAATGGAGATATTACATCTACTGTCGTTCCCGATGCGCTTAAACCTGTTTGGCAGGTTCATGAAAATAAGGATTTCACAGGAAGGCCTATATTTAAAGAAAATGCTTTCAATGAAAATATGCCTGAATGGACTAAGACTTATAAAGGAAATTCTAAAATGCTGATCAAATTGGCTGAATGGTCCAATGAGATAGGAGGAGGTGATAAATATATGACTTCAGATGTTGAGGCTTTAAATTGGAATCCGGCAAAATTGGAGCATATACTGGAAGGTTATTTCGGTGGTATGGCTACTACATTGAACCAAACTGGAAAAACTCTTTATGCTGGCGTTGAGTCTGCTGTAAAAGGTGAAAAGAGCGATGATCTTACAGTTTCCAATGCTCCTGTTTTGAATCGGTTTATTAAGGATGCCTCCGATGATCGTTCTTCTTTTAAAGCCGTGAGGGAGAAATTCTACAATTACTTAAAGGAATATGAGGACACTGAGAAAAATTTGAGGGGTTATACAAATGAGGTTTCATCCGGAAATATTGATTATCTTCAAAAGTTGGTTGATCTTCAGAAATCAAAGGATTATCAGGTGTATGCCACGTTCAAAGCACTCAAAAAACCACTTGATAAAATTCGACAACTCGAAAAAAAAGTCGGTGAAGATAACAGTGAAGAGTTGGTTCAGCAGAGAAATGAGTTGATGAAAATCGTTGTTGGTGAATTGGATAAGATCAAATAAAAAGTCCCCGTCTTAATGGCGGGGATTCCTTTTATAACCTATTTGCTTGGCTTATATAATTCAACCACATTTTACGTTTTATGTTTTTCTTTTTAGTCGAAAGAGGTTCTCCCCATTTATTTGGAGTGAAGTAGAAACATTCGTCGATAATTGAGGTTTCATTTGTTTTGTTTGAGAACATACCAGCCTGTCTCATTTTTTTTATCTGTGAGAAGCTAAGCACCATTAAACGATGCTTGTTATTTGGAAGAACATAATACCTTCTACCATATTTTGCGAATTTCAAATCCGCTTCTCTGATTGCTTTTTGTAGTTCTCTATCAGCTTTGAGCATAACAAAGAATCTTTTTAGTTTTCTGATAATCGTTTTCATACTTAAATTGTTGCTTCTGTTATTACTTTATTTGGTTTAAACTTTGGTTTTTCTTCTATAATTTTAGGTAGTTCCATTTCACAAAAACAGATGAATAGTCCAATGGCACGTACCATTACCATATCATCATGGTTTCCGTCCGTTGCTCCGAATGATCCGTTCTGTTTCTTTTCGTAAGTAGCCATTTCGTCAAGGGATAGTATGTTCCTCTCAATGTACATCTCGTCACGTAAACAAGCAACCATATTTGATATGATAAGCGGTTTGGTCTTCTTATTAGTATGGAACCCATACTCAGACATTATTCCTTGCGCTATCTTTGCTTCGGATGCTTTACGGATATATAGGTTGTCGTAGCAATCGGACAGTTTATTGAAAATAAGTTCCGACTGATCACCATCGGTATCATTGTCTTTCGTTTCAATGGTATTACTCTCTATTACAAGAAGAGCATCATTNTAATACTTTGCTATCTGTGCGGCTTTCCATGCCAATAAATCGTGATCTATATGCCCATGCCATTCTGCAACNACTTCCGGNTTTCCNCCGTACATCATCCAATAACGGTCGATTACAAGAATATCGGAATAATCGGCGCTTTTACTCCTTCCTCCAACATCAACAATAACCAAGTATCTGTTGGATATCTTTTGTTTTTTAATGGGATGAGCCCATATCTTTAAAAGTCCGTTATGATCTTCTTTGAANTGGATGTTTTTAAGACATTGACTTCCTTGCACGGCTTCTCCTTGTACTTCACCGACATATAAAGGTGCTTTACATTTATCTCGTAATTTGTCTATTTGATAAATGCTAAACACTGCATTGCCGGAGTTCTTGAACGCTTCTACATCATCAGANGGGAATTCGGCAGCCATATCGGAGTGGTCCATGTAATCCCTTCTCTTTTCGATGTACCAATTTATAGCTTCAAATGTTGCACCTAACTCCCATAAATGCCAGTAATATGTGCCTGGATCGAGGCATCCTGTTGGTGGGTTATCACTATCTTTATGTTTTATTAGCCATTTCGCGAATACCTCTTTATCTTTTACTTGTTTTGTGTATCTTTCGATTAAGAACCAAGGCACAAAAACAGCAGTTCTGTTACTCTCGCCTTTTTTAGCTGCAGTATATGCACGATAGAAAAAGTTTCCCATACCGTTGGCCGTGGACTCTATCACCTCGACAGTCAAGGGGGCTAGCAACAATGATGAAGATATGGACCGTATTATATCTTCCGGTGTCTTTCCGTCAGTATCATCCCAAACACCTACCTCTGAATAATGAACGCAAGACATGTCGCCACCACGGCCGGACGTAGGATTGTTATATGTACCTATCGTTATAACCGTGTCTCTTGCGGTAGTGATATTGGTTCCCTTTCCGTAAGTTATGATACTATCTAGTTGAGAGCCCTCGTATGGAGTAAACGATAGTTTTACGTTATCGGGACAGTCAATCAGCCATGGCGGGAGTTCTTCAAGCATCTTGGAATACATGGCTTTTATTTTCCTAGAGGTTGACCCGTCTTGTGCGACAATTACAGAATACCAGCCTTCTTTATGGAAGAGTTGTATCCATGCGATGTACAATTGAACTAATGTACTTCCTCCCCACTGACGAGCTTTTAATAAAATGATTCGGATAGGAACACCGCGCAAACGCATATCTTCCAAAATAGCCAATACGTATCGCTGAGGGTAGGATAGTCTGAAATGAATGTTTTTCCCTCCTTCCTTGTTCTTTATATTGTCGTATGCGTACGCTTGGAATGGGAAATCGTGCTTGCATCTTATTTTTATGAATTTTCTTACTACCTTTTCCCTGATATCTTTATTGTATACGCCATATCTTTCTATACAAAATTCTTCTATTGATCCAGCTTTTAGTATTGATTTGACAAGATTATTTTTGAGCATAGGAAGAGGCGCCCAAATTTTAGAAGGATATATATCAGGTATTTCAATGATTTTTCTTTCACCAACTGAATTTTCCCCGGTTAGCGGATCGAAAGGAGCTCTTATTGCAGAAACTCTTCTATCATCTTCCTGTATAAGCTGCTCTATAGTCATTTACTAAAGCCCTTACTTTATTATATAGATACCCGGATATAAAACATACAGTATGTACTCCAAATGCAATACCCGGAATAAATACGGTCACTATTGAAAATCCCGCAAAGTATAACCATGTTTTTTTATTGGCATACATTCCTACTATGGCCAATATCATCCCGGATAACCCTATTGCGTTGGGGAATAATAGATATGCAAATACGCTAATTATATATGATGATATGACCCTGTTTTTATCTAGCCTGATCATCCATAAAGCATATAGGTTAACTGCTAAATGAAATATGTTAGCATGTAAAAACATGTAGATAAAACACGCATACCAACATGAAGGAAAATGCACAAAGAATAAACTCATACTTATTATCAGTATGAGCACCTTAAGTTTCTTATTGTCTGTTGTTGGCATTTCTTTTTCATTTTGTAAATTACGTCTCCTGCTACTCTTGGAGTAATTAAAAAGCATGGAGCCGGTTGCATAAGCACTTCTTCAACGATTGCTCTGGTGCTCATTTTGGGGTGGAAGTCTTTATAAAGGCGATAATCATAATAAAGTGATTTGTAAAACAAGACTGTGTTCTTTTTCATCCCCTTAAATGACATCCCTTTTTCCATCTTGTATATAATGGATGATGCGCGTTCGGGGCTAACCCAATACCTTGATGCTTGAGAGTTGACTACTTTTTCTAATATTTTAGCGTGGCATACTCTACCGTATAGGTTTAACTGTTTCTTGGTTATTTCCCTATATATACGCATAAGGTCTTCGTTACGCTCTTTTTCAAGAATAAAAATGCTTCCCTTTTTTCTCATAGTGTTGAAGTAACTTTCTATTCAAAATTAAGAAGAAAGATATCGTTCGTCAAGTTTTATCGTTTTTGTACGATTTAGCTTAAATACATTTGCGCAAAACAAGTATTATCATGGAAGAAGAAGTTAAAGACCAAACAATTGAAAATCAGAATCCTACGTCAAAAAAGGATGCGTTTATGCAAAGATTTTCTGAAAAATACCCTGATTTAAAGCCCGACGATGAAGAATCTTTATATGGTAAAATAAGTGAAGATTACGATCGTTTCGATAAAAGCGATCAATCGCAAAAACAGCTTGGGGATTTACTTGCAAGTGATCCGCGTAGTGCTGAATTCCTCATGATTATGCGAAAAGGAGGAAATCCCGTTGAATTTCTTATTGAACAATATGGAGATGATTTTCGTGAAGCGCTGAATGATGAAGGGAAAGCCAAGGAACTTGCAGATGCTTTTTCTAAGTACACGGAGAAACAAACTCAAAATCGTGAATTGCAGTCCAAAGCAGAAGAAAACATGCAAAAGATGATTGATGATCTGGATGCAGCTCAAAAAGAAGGGAATTTTGCAGACGAAGATGCTACTTCCGCTTATGAATATCTATATGGAGACGGTGGTTTGTTGGACCGTATCATAACCAATGAAATCACTAAAGAGGATTGGTTGATGTTGATGAAAGCTTCAAAGTACGATAATATGATGAAAGAAAATGAGGCTAAAATTGCTGAAGCTAAAACCGAAGGTGAGATCGCCGGACGTAACGCCAACATTGATGATAAAAAGAAAAAGCGTACTAGGGTTGAAGGGATGCCTACTACTCTTGCTAGTGCAGGCGGTTCTACTAACGAAGGGAAACCAAAAAATGCCACGCTTGCGGCTCTTGATAAGATCCAAAAGAAAAGTGTATGGGACTAAGTGTATGGGACTAATAATACTAATTTAATAAAAGAAAAGTGATGAAAAAGGTTATTCAAAAATGGGGCGGTTTACTGCTCATGATTATGGCTATTATTGTTGGAGCTGCTACAGGTGTTTGCATGGCTGCTGCAACTGCTATGGGAGGCGAAACAGGAGACACCGGTGATGCCGGAGTTACTGTCGTTGATGCTACAGGTGGAGCTACCGCCACTACTGGTATTGAAGTTACCGAAACTGATAATCCGGAACTCTATCGAAAGGAAATTGATAAGCGTATCACTAAGATGCGCCCGATGAAAACTCCTATTGATCAGATTACCCGTTCTGCTACAGAGGTATCGAAAGCAAATAGTATGATTGTTAAGTACTATTCTATTTCCACTCGTTCTATAAAGACTTTCATTAAAACTGCGGTCACNGAAATGGCTTCAGGAGCAACGTCTAAAGCTATTGAAGTTGATGACTCAACGTTGTTTACTGCAACGGATACAATTCGTGTAGTCGGAGTTAAAGGCTATAAAGCTGACGGTGTTACGGTAGATACTAAAGACTTGATGTTATACGTTGTCGGAAAAGCAGAGGATACCGGTTATCCAACAGTTATTGCTGTAAATGGAAAAAGAAACTCTGACGGATCTAATTCTATTGTTCCGGCAATTGCGGTGAATAAGAAGATTATTCGTATGGGTCGTGCTGCAGCTGAGATTGATGTTGAAACAGGGCAATTCTATAATTTGCCAACTCCAGAGGAACAATACTGCCAGGTATTCATGATGCAAGTTGAGCAATCTACCGCAGATAAGATGTGGGCTAAAGAAGTAGATTGGAATTTTTCCGATATGGAAGAGGATTCAATCTATGACATGCGTCTAGGAATGGAAAATTCATTCTTGTTTGGAATTAAAGGTAAATCAAAGGATCCTAAGAAATCGGGCGCTGACGTTTACTTTACCGGAGGTATCTGGTGGATGGGTGGAAAAGACATTGCTCTCGGTACAACTGCCAANAATGTGACTACAATCACNGACGATCANATGGTAGACTTTTGNAANACTCTGTTTGTNGGNAATGATTCCGGCAATGGAACTAAGATCGGATTTGCAGGAAGCAACATGCTTGCAGCACTTGCAAAAATACAATCTGAAAGATTTAAAGTGGTTAAGGAATTTGAAAAATGGGGTCTTAAATTTACTTCATTTGATACCAATTTCGGTAAACTCTTGGTTATGCATCATGAATTAATGAATGAAAACGAGTTGAGTGATGCAATGTACGTTATCGATCCTGAATACTTACGTAAGAAAACATTCCTTACATGGGATCGCAAACAGTATGATATGGCTAAGCTTGCTAAAAGAGATACTACCGCCGTAGTAATGAAGGAAGCTTCTTGCTGCTATTTGGTTTATCCAAAGGCTCATGCTAGAGTTTATTTGGGGTCTATTCCCGCATAAGTAACATAGGGAGGGATTAAATTCCCTCTCTTTTAAAAGCAATATTATGAGATACATTTCAAATAGAAATATTTCTTTTTCCTTAATGATTGGGAATACCAGTAAACAGTTTGATTTTTTAAGTCAATCAAATGGTACCAGCATATATGTGACGGATGACTCCAATGAAATTAAAGTGTTGGAGGAATCTGATATGTTCAAAAACGGGCTTTATAAAAGAGCCGAAGGAGAACAGGAAGCAAAACCTGTAAAAGACAAGGAAAAAGATCTGAAGCCTGTTAAGAAAATTACTACGCTACAGGATGCCGTAGAGTATCTTGCCAATCTGGGCGTTGGTGCTACTTCTTTAACTACTCCGGACGAAATTGTAAAGGCTGCCACGGAAAAAGGTGTTAGTTTCCCGAATATGAAGTAAAAAGATGGTTCAGGTATTGATTAATGATTTGGTTGGTGAGGTACGGGTTGCTCTGGATGAAAACAGAACGGAAAGCTCGTACCTTTCTGATAATACAGATAACATGGAGTTGAATGAGATTATCAGTTCTAAACTTCTTGAAGCTGTAAGATCGGTACAGGAAAACTGCCCGGTATGGATGCTTGAAGGTGAAGTTATGACTACTATTCTTTCATCTAACACGGACGGCTCAGGAACATTATCATTACCTGATGATTTTCTTCGTCTTGTAGCATTGCAGTTAACTGAATGGGATGCTCCTGTTTTTTCTGTCGAACAGACGGGAACACAAAAAGCATTGATGCAAGAAAACAAATATACCAGGGGAAATCCGAAACGTCCGGTTCTTGTCTTTGGAAATTCAGAGTCAGGATTAAGGACGCTAAAATATTATAGCGTAAAAACATCAGCTTTGGTAGAGTTAGCTTTATACGTTAAAATACCAAATGTAATAACGGTAAATAGCCAAAATTATTTGAAGTTTCCACAAATATTAAAACAGCCTATCGTATCATATTGCGCAGGTCTTGTTGAAATAGTTAGGGGAAATGCTGATCAAGCAAAAGTATTTTTCCAATTGGCTGAATCACATTATAGTTGATTTTTCATTATTAGATAATTCATTGATAAAAAAGGCCGTCTATGTGAATAGGCGACCTTTTGTTTTTGTATAAATCATCACTGCGTTTGCTGTGTTTGTTGTGTCTGATCGTATTGTTGATACTCCGGGCTTTGTTTCAATGCGTCTTGTTGTTGCTGCATTTGCGCTTGAGCGGATTGAATGAGCTGCAATAATTGATCTGCAAATGGGAAATCTCCGGCTTGCAACATTTGTTCAAGTGAGATTTGTTTTGCATTCATAAGTTGCATTAAGAACTCATTATTGATTGCTCTATAAACAGGGGTATCATAGCCTTCGGCGATCGACAAATCAAAATCTACCCCTCCCATTATTTCGGGATCATAACGAACGATTGCGCTCCTTCCGGCAATTCGTATAATCTTAGGTTCGTCATAGAACTGCTGTATATTCTTTAGTTTCTTCTTCGCAACGGAAGACAAGAAACTGGCATACGATTCAAGAATATCAATAATAGATGTTGAGGCGTTATTTGCCTGTTGTTGATAAAGTATTCCAGATGTTCCGGCCGTAGCCTGCTTTCCTTGCAAGGCTCCTTGTACACCGGATACATCGTCCATAAGTTGCATCTGCAAAGTTATCATATCCTGTAACCCGGAAATCTTACTGCTATTTACTAGTTGTTGAGGAGGTTTAGCGCCTTGTTTCAATTTGAGTTTTATAACCCCATTGAATCTGGTCCATTCCTCTGCTATATCTTCTATCGCCATATCATCTGGAATAGAATCCTCATCGACTATAAGCACACCTTTTGCCGAAGCTTTTACCACAAAATCATGAAGAATGATATAGTGATTAATGTATCTCTGTTGATCGATTACATCGCTCACGAATGAATGTATTTCGCCGTCTATAAAAGGATATGCCTTTACGACATACGGATGTGATCCGTGAGAGTACGGACTTTCTCCTTCTTCTAGTATATCTCCGAATGGTGACATAAATCGATAGTACCAATAGTTTTCAATGATATACTCATATTCAATAAGGGGTACTTGTTCAATATCCATATGAAGGCGAATGTTTCCATTTTCATCAAGAAGATAATTTCCGTCCTGGTCTTTTATTTTATTATCCTCTAATCTTCCTTGATTCTCTAATTCTATGTTTTTGATATTGGCATAAGAATCAATGTAAGCATCTCCTTTGAGATAATCATGGCACCACAATGCTTTTCGTTGTTCTAAGGTCCATAATTCGATAACTCTACAATCTGATGGATTATAAGGTACTAGGAATGAGATAAGACCTTCTGTGTTTCTTTTAAAGGTATCCATGTAAGTAGAAAGNAATTCCCGGTCTCTTGCTCTTTTATATATATCATTTAGCTTTGCAATATCTTCATCGCTATGAGCAAAGGCGGAACATAGAGTTCCGAATGTTAGATCATGGATTTCCCCTACTATTGTAAGGTCGTTCATTCTTAGGTCATTCATCGGACCGTCCATGAAAAAGAAGTTTGGATTGATATTATCGCTCCAGCAATCCTGATGTTGTTGTCTTAATCCAAAAGTCTCTTTTTGAAGAGCAAGACCGGAGAATATATATTCCTCAAACATTCGTGCGTCCAGCTCTTTCTTCTCATTAAGTTTGTTGTTATATTCAAGGGCGGTTGACATTGTTTCTCCAAGTCTTTGCTCTTCTCTATCCCGTGCTACTACAACCGGTGTGCTATTTTGATTACGATATACACCAAGTAATGTTTTTACCAGTCTGCGGATGAGGTTGTTTTTTAACGGNATATTNCCNTGTTTTTTNATNTANTCTTCCTCTGTGATCATTTGACCGCAGTGCTCAATCATATCACCCCATTGGTCTCCGTACATGTATCTTTTGCATCTTTCCCTATCTTTCCTAAAGTTGTATAAGCAATCCCATGCTCGTTGTGCTCGAAATATGAGTTGCACGTTGCGCCCAAATTCGGATTGTTTTTTTGCATGTTCAACGGTATCCGTTTGAGGTAGTTGCTTCGGTATAAGTTTTCTTGCCATAATCTACTGTTTTCTGCAAATTTCGATTAATGGTATTAAATGAAAACGATATAAATTGACGGTTGTCTATTTTTATCGTTCTATTCATGTTTTCAACCGATAAGTTTGTAGAAAAAATAAGAAATGCAGAGAATAAGGATAGGAAATGATTTAAGCGTATCAATATCCATTTATAATAATGGAGCTATATACGATTTAACGGGTAAAACGGTTAAACTATACTTGATTTCTCCTGTGTCTAAAACGCTTATTACTCCAACTATCAATTCAAATAACATTTCTTTTGTTTTCCCCGGATCAGATCAGAAAGTTTGCGGGGAGTACAATGTTGAAATTGAAATAACATCTGGCTCCAACAAAAACACTTTGGATAGTTGCGAAGGGTTCAAGTTGGTTGACAGAAGTTGTAAGATAGGTGGAGATGATGGCGAATTTATAGTGAACAGTATTCAATTAGATTTTGAGGCATGAGACGGATTAGAATAGGCAATGACATAAATATAAATGTTTCTGTTACAAGAGATGGAGCTAAAGAGGACTTCACCGGAAAAACGGTAAGCGTCTTTCTTGATAGCCCCGTTCGTTCCTATCCTATATCTAATTTTACCATCAATGAGAATGTTATATCATTCCCGTTTTTAGGATCCATTCAAAAAGATTGTGGTGATTATTCTGTCACCGTAAAACAGGAGTGGGGGGATAACCAAAATATATCAGACACTTGCGCTGCATTTAAGCTTGTAGAGCATAGTTATATGGCAGGAGGATCGGATAGCTATGATGTATATGTTGAAACAATAGATTCCAATATCAATGTATCTACTGGAAGCGGTGTTGATGATTACGAATTCCTTTCAAATAAGCCTAAGATAAATGACGTTGTTTTAGTTGGTAACAAATCTCTTCATGATATCGGAGCACAGCCCGAAGGTGATTATGCCTTAAAAAATGAAATACCGGATATTTCTAATCTAGTTGAAAAAGAAGATGGAAAAGGATTAAGTACTAATGATTTTACGACGGAATTAAAAGATAAACTTGAAAATGTTAAGTCTAGTGCTGAAAAATTAGGGGATCTTTTGAATGTTGGCAATTGGGCAAATATGGCTCCTTTAAAAGACAGGTTACTTATACAGTTGAAGGGTGAATCTGTTTGGAGAAGTATTGATGTTGTTTCAATAGCCCAAGCAATAGGAAATGAAATAAACATCCCTATAATAAGAAGAGATGACGAAGTAGAGGGTACCGATGATGATGTCTTTTCTTCCCTTCGTACTCTTTTAGAAATTGCTAATAGAGCAATATCAAAAGAAAAAGACGACAGCACCGACTACGCTCTTACCATAGGGGGATTGCTAACGCTGCTTAGTGGGTTTTCTACCAAAAATTTTACTTCCGGTATTCTTGGCTCTGGTGCCGGATTAACGGTAGACCCTATAACCAGAAAGACGCGCATAGAGGCGGACGAGCTACTCATCCGGATGAAAGCTTATTTCTACGAACTGGTAATAGAAAAGCTTTCCCATGTCGGTGGGCAAATAATCCTCACCCCTGCACGAATGACATGCATTAAAGTAGAAGAGCTTACTAATGCTTATCGCTGTTACTTTAAAGCCACTGATGGAGAAAAGACCATAACGAACGATTTTATTGTCGGGGATCAGGCTGCGACCAGGGAGTTTAACATAAAAGCCGGCACTACAACCGGTGCAACTAATCATTATTTTTGGCGCTTAGTAACCGGTATAGGTGACGATTATATAGACCTGAGCAAAACAGACTGTGATACCAATAGCGATGCCCCACTGGCAGGAGACGATATCAGCCAACTTGGAAACCGGACGGATGCCGGCAGGATGAATGCCATTATCTTATCTTCTTTCGGAACCGATGCCCCGTCGTTCAAGCAGTATGCATATATAGATAGCTACTCTTTGGTTGATAAAGAGGTCACAATAATCAGCAAAGATGGTAACCGGTTAGTTGGTGATTTCATTCTGACTACCGGTATAAACATTGCCACACAACTGCAGATACTTGAAAATCTCATAAAGACCGAAATCCAGTCCGTGGAATATACCATAAATGCAAATGACAATTACCTGTCAAATGCAAGCTTTACCAAGGATATGGAGAATTGGCAACGGGATAGCGACATAGAAGTTTTTGCAAATGATGATCCGTTGGTAACCAATGACGAATACTATGCCGATGCCGATAATATAGCCGATGTAATGACACACGACGGCAAACTGTGGCTTCGATTGAAGAATAGCTATGTGAAGCAATTGAACGGTAACATCACGCAGCCGACTAAAGCAGGAAAGTTCTACGTCTCTTTACGCTACGTTTGTACTGGTACCGGAACGCTGACCTGTGGGTTTTCCGGTCAGGAGCTTTATCGAATTGCCCCCTTTGCACTTAATTCCAACCCTCGGATGTTTGATTTCTCCGGCGATTGGGACGGTACGGGTGACTTCCTGATACAATTTACAGGAGATATCTATATTAACCTTGTAGCCCTTACTAATAAGCCGCTGGATGATTTCAAAACGGAAGTAAACACGAAATTTCAACAGACATCGGACTCTTTAACGGCTATAGCAACATCTATAAATAATATCAATAGGACTATATCGGAATCCGGTTGGCTGACAACCGCTGACGGAACGGAAATTTGGGCAGCATGTACGTTTTCTGATGGAACTAAGGCTATCTCTTTATTTGAGGTAACTTCAGAGGGTGTTTTTATGAAAGGTTCAAACATAAATTTAAGTGGAATTGTAACATTTGATAGTTTTAGTGCAGATTTTCAAACAGCATATAATCAAGCTTTTAGTAATTCTCAAATGATTTCTAAAAATGATATTGCTGTTCAATTAGGATTTGCTAACTATGCTGATTTAGTGGCTAATGCTGCACAGGGTAAGGCTGTCCTTGTAGGTGGGTATCTAAATTTGGAACTTATTGATGTTAACACTCTTTTAGCCAATAAGGTTATCTCTAATAAAGTAGTTACGGCTTTATCGGGTAAACGTATCGAAATTGACCCAGATACTAATTCTATTCGGTTATTTGATTCAGCTAATGCAGAAATAGGAAAAATTACTTTTACTGAAGAGGAATATTCCAGCGGTATAAATACTTATCCACGTATAAATTTGAAACGCACTAATACAGAAAATGGGGTATCTACGGTTAATAGCGAAATAAATGTAACCCCAAGATATATTGAAATGAGTGAATATGACACTATTTATGGTACATTGTCGTTTAATCTTAACGCTATAACCGGGTTGACTTTCACAAAAGACAACCTACCTACTAAGAATTATCCAGCAAGTTAAAATATATAATCATGGGACTATTAGACGATCTATCAGACAATGACTTAAGAACGCTTGCCGCTCAGGTTGGCAGCCTCATAAAGTCTACATCCATACAGGTGGAATCCCTGCCTACAGCGGAATCCGTTGACAATATAAAGAGTCTCCCTGCAACCTTATTTGCCGGTGGGGTCAAAAAAACCGTTGCCGTACCTATATCCTTATTGAAGGGAAAGGATGGCGGGAAAGGTGATGCGATTGAATTTACCATACTCGGAAGTTTTAATACATTGGCTGAATTACAGGCGGCCTATCCAAACGGGCCGGAAATTAACGGTTTGTTTAAGGTTGGCAGTCTCCTGTATGTCTGGACGGGTAGCGGCTTTGAACTTATAAATCTTGATGTTTTTAAGGCTTTTGAATTGGAACAGTTTACCGATGTCACCTTTACCGGAAATAATATTGCGATAGATTACAGTAGAACGCCTTATGCCAAGATAACATTGTCCGGAGATAGTACCATATTCAATCTTGTAATAAACAATACCAAGGATGGATGTTTCGGAAAAATACTCGTTTTTCAGACCGGTTTCAAGCAGATATCCGTTGTCGATAATATAAAGGGGACGATAGATTTACCTCTTAACTCAGGCACGGTTGCCCTGTTAACTTATAACCGTATCGGGGATGTTATTTATATTCACAGTAATATCGTATTGGGCGACGTTCAATATCCCGTTCCACAAAAGATATCGGATTTGCTTTTACTCTATTCGGATGCAACGGCCTGTAAAGTCCAATGGACGGCACCGTACGCCAACAATATCTACGATAAGGCAACGCAATATGATATGCGTTATTCTAATTCTTCCGTAGATGCCAACGATACATCAGTTTGGAATAGCCTTAAAAAGATATCCGGACTCCCTACACCCGGAGACCCCGGAGAAATTCAAACCATGACTATATCCGGGCTTACTCCTAATAAAGAGTACTACATCTATCTTAAATCAATTAAGAGCAACTACGGAGTATCTTATCTCTCTCAGGCCTCTGAACCGGTTTACTTTAAGACGATCGGAGCGGATGATACCAGTAAGGCATATCACATTTCTTTAACCTTACAGAATATAATAAGCCAGAACCGGATGGATTTAGGGGGGATGGTTGATGAGGAAGATAAAAACGTTTATCTTTCAGACGGATATCCTGATACTAGATTTAGAAATTTTCAAACTTGGTTTATAGCAGATCAGTACTCAAGAGCAAATATGCCTTTTGATATATTCATTGACTTATTTAAACCTTACGTATTAGATCGGTTATATCTGTACTCAAACAAGATATCTTTATCGGTTTATACCATGAAAAATTATGGATACGCATGGCAAAAAGCGGGTGAGATTAACATAACTTGGGACTCTTATCCTTATGTAGATTTTAATAAAGTACAGGCAAGATTTATTAAAATATCTTTTGATCTATTCAATGTATTGGAACGTACTTATCCGGATGAGCCGGATGGATATGAGGGGCCAATAAGTTTTGAAGATTGGAACGGAACCATCTCCGAAATAAGGAATATACTATTATTTGCCCGCCCTCTTTCGGACATGCCGGAACAGATACAGCCACCGGTAAGGGATTCTTCCGCAAAAAGGTCTGTCGATCAATTCTTTTGTACCAATGGCCATTTATATCAGCAAGGTAGGATACACTCCATGTGCTCCGGTAAAAATGTGCGTTTATATATACCACAAGGATGGTTTGTACCGCTTAAACCGGATAATAGCGCCTACTGGGATACAATAGATACATCTATATTTGATGTTGAGCATTGCGGCTGGGTAACTGATAACAACGGTACCGGTCAGGATATGGAAGATAACCTGAGAGATAC
>JGI20225J20221_1001455_pt1 | contig 24118 bp, 8 predicted proteins | sample BioMet4_FD_20221 | JGI IMG/M metagenome (IMG submission 20221)
TTTCCCACTACTGACGTTTGAATGACTAAATCACATAACTACCACAAAAACTCTATGAATTGTCACCGAAGACAAAGATAGTTGACAAAGTGATTTCAAGTCCTATTGACTGCCCCCCCACGCATTGCCGTTTTCGTAGACGGCCTGTAGTCTTGATTTAGACGTGGATTGACCGGTACTTTTTTACCGTTGACGTCAAGTGAATGTGGGGCGAATAGTTTTTTGGGCCATTGGCGTGGTCTTTTAGTAACTAATACCCGAGTACTTACCGGCAACCTAACGGCGTTTTTTTTCTTGTTTAATACCCGCAACCGGAGTTGTGCTATAATGCGTTCCACGCTTTTTTGTAGTTCCGGCGTCATCCTTTAGTAGCTACGTTATGTCGGCCCCGGTCCACTGCAGTAGGGTCTCGCCTTTACCTGTTTGGTCAACTCGGTACAGGCTTTGATTTGGGACGCGGCTTGGTCGCTTAAGTCCGTTGATTCGCGGCATACCCTGTCTTGAGGCTTTTCTGCCTACAAAGGCGGGTGCGTAAGCGCCCTTTGCGTCTATACCGGTGCGACCCCGTCAATTATACTTCGGCCGACAGGTGGGAAGCTGCGGCAACTATAGGGGTTCTGCCGTTACCGGCTGCCGGGGACATACTTTAGGGCGGACTTCCCTTGGTACGTGGTGCCACTTAGTGTCGTACGTCCGTCACCACTGTTGGACTGCTGCCACGGTACCTTCTACGGACATGCTTTAGCGGAGGTACGCGGACAAACCCCCCCGGGCCTAATAGGGACCTATCGGGGACGCCTAGCGTGGTGGTAGTACCTTAAAGGCGGTGGACGAGCTCGTCGTAGTTGAACCGGGCAGTTAACAAGTGTTCTGGTAAGTTAGCGACGAGACTTCCGTCCCGCAGTACTACCTTGGGTTCCCGGTGAACCCACCTGGATAGGTAGTCTCGTAGAGGTGACGAGAATGGTATACAATGGTTTCTCGATACAGAGTAATGCGCTAGGCCCTCTACAGAAGATGTAGAGTACACTGGGTTCTTTCCGGTTAGTCACCCCGTTTGAAACCGTACTTCCGGGTGTAAACCACAGCTACGGTTCTCACCCGGACTGGTGTCGGAAAAACAGGGTAGGGTGCGCCCAGATTAGACATCGTACTGGAGTTAGGTCCGCACATAGTGAGAACGAAAGTACCTCTCCTCGTTAAACAAGAGTCGGCTAACGGACACAAGAATGGTTGTGACCTACGCGGTGTCGCGCTCCTCGACCGGCTCCACCTACACCCTGACCGACCTAGCGGCTCGCAGGGGCCCGGTCCATTTTTGGAACTTTCGTCGTTAGGCGCGTTTTGTTTTTGCCGGTAGTTGTAGCTTATTGTACTTTCGGGTCGTAAGGCACGGTTCCCACCTCGGTGGGCAAAGCCGTAGTAAGTTCGCCGTCTCAAGCCGAAGCACTTTCGGTCTATGGTTCCCCGACGAAATTTTTGCCTATTGGGTTGACCGCTACAATAAGTGGGACCGGTTGGACAAAAGCCCACCCTGGTTTACTATGCCAGTCACCCTCTCTAAGAGTCATTTTGGCCTTTATTGGCGGTCTTTAACCCACCTTTTTTTATTCGGATTTATCCCGGACGTAAGCTACACAAACGCCCTTTTTTTAGCCGGGTTCTAGGCGCTTTAAAAATTAGTCGCTCAGTCCGAACCCTTCTTTTACCTGGACGAATAAGCGTGGAAGGTTCCATACACCACTATTGTCCCCCGGAGGAACGGCAGGGTGGGTTTTTGTTTTGCATACAAATAACGCGACACCGTACCTAAGGGAGGCCTAAGAAAAAGTACCAGGTCACAACATATGTTTTCAGTTAATATACTATTGCACCAACCTAAAGTTATACAATGGGTGTGCGCAATAGGGGGGGGGCATTGACACCCTATTAGTTATATAACACAGAGACCGTTCGACAAAAAGGATGGGTATACATCAGGAAAGGGAAGAAAAAACACTAGCCCCTGGTCACACTTTTTTACTTGTAGTGGTCATCTCCTGCGAACGACCTGGCCCTATTACAAGTAGTTACCAGGCATTTCTAACCGGCCCTGACCAATGGGCAGCCTGATTCCGGCCCGGTTGGCGCGTCGGCCCCTGCCGGCGACCGAAATTTTTACGGCCGCCTTTAAATTTCTAATTCCGGCGTATGAGATGATTTAAAAAAACGTTTAAAGTGAAGTTGTACGAAGCAGTCTAGGGTTTGTCTCGGAAAGTGGTAGCGGGCATTAATTCGGAGGACGACGCACTAATGAGGCGAGTTTTTGGCACTATCGCCTGTTCGGTTAATGACAAAAGCACTGTCCTGTTTAACTAACTTTTTGCCAACAAGGGTTTGATTATTACTTCCGGCCCCTGCTAACGTCCACCCCGGGGCACCAGGGTCCCCTGGTCCTATTGGACCTGTCTACCCCTGGGCGTCCACCCGCTGGGCACCAGGGTTCTGTCTATTGGACTGGCTGCCTGCGTCCACCCTGGCACCAGGGGTCCTGTTATTGGACTGGCTGCCTGCGTTCCCCACCTGGCACCAGGGTCCGTCTAATGGACTGGGCTGCTACGTCCACCCCTGGCACCAGGGTCTGTCTATTGGACTTGTCTACCTGGGCGTCCCACCCTGCACCAGGGTCCGTCTAATGGACCCTGGCCTGCTACGTCACTGTAGAAACGTCGTATTGGTTTTTTCAGGGCTGGCAGGGCGCTGTCTTGTTTGTCCTTTAAGATTTATTTATTCTTCGAGCGCTAAGCGTCCATTCGATAATTTCGATGAATATATCCCCTGTTTGCCCTCCTCTGGCCTGGCGACATGGTGTACGCTCCTGGCAACGCTGAACTCAGAATATTTATCCAGTCACTCTATTTTTTAAGAGCAGTAAACCTATGACTACAATAAAGAACCGTCGTTTACGTCCGCGTGCGCATCGTTTTGCTCTTGAGTCTCGCCAGCTTTTTGATGGAGCCGCTCTGGCTGAAACCGCCATCCATGAGGCATCGGCAAGCGATCTGGTGCACCATGAAAGCGCCACCGAACCCGCGAAGGCGCTGGATATTCCCCACGCCGCCACAGCCGACGCCGCAAGCGAAAAACCGGGCAGCGCCGCCAGCGAAGTCTATGTAATAGACCAGCATATCTCCGGCTGGCAGTCGCTGGTGGACCAGGTGCCGCAGGGCAGCCAGGTGGTGATTATCGATGAAAACAGCTCGGGTCTGAGCCAGCTTGCCGACGCGCTGAAAGGCAAAACCAATATTTCCGCCATTCATATTCTGAGCCACGGCGCGTCCGACGCCATTACGCTTGGCACCGATGTGCTGACGGCGGACAACCTCTCGGCGTGGTCTTCACAGCTCAGCGCTATCGGCGCGAGCCTTAGCGACAGCGGCGACATCCTGCTTTACGGCTGCGACGTCTCCGCCCAGGATAACGCCTTTATCACCCGCTTCGCCGAACTGACTCAGGCGGACGTGGCGGCCTCCAGCGACATGACCGGCAGCGCGGCGCTTTCCGGCGACTGGGTGCTGGAAAACCATACCGGCAGCATTGAAGCGAAAACCTTCGCCTTTGATTACGACGGCCTGCTGGCCGGGCCGGAAGTCACCGCGCCGGAAAAAGGCATCACCGTCGCCGAGCCGAGCAGCCTTAACGCCGCAGGCGCCGATACCGCCACGCTCAGCGGCTGGCAGGTCAGCACCACGGACGCCAGCGAAACCGTCATAGTCACGGTGAGCCTGAGCAACAGCGCCATCGGCAAACTCAGCGACAGCCAGACCAGCAACGCTTCGCTGACCATGACCGGCACTGCCAGCGAAGCGCAGGCCTGGCTTAACAGCATCACCTTTACCTCCGCTGACGTCGAGCTTGGCAACACCGGCGCCAGCGGCAAGCTGGACGTCACGGTGCGCGACAGCGCGGGCGTCAGCACCAGCAAATCCATCGATGTGACCGTGACCCCGTCGAACGACCCGGTAAGCGTGGCCGACGCCACCCAGAACGTGCCGGAGATCGAATCGGGCGGCAGCGTCATCACCACCGTGACCCTTAACGCCATCGATGCGGAAGTAACGGCGGGCACCCAGCAGCCCGTGCAGATTGTCTATGGTCTGACCGACCTGCCGCAGTATGGCTATCTGACGCTGAACGGCGACCGGATGGGCGTCGGCTCTATCTTTACCCAGCAGGATTTGATCGACGGCAAGGTGAAGTATGTCCACACCGCCACGGGCGCAGACCAGAACGCCGCCGACGGCTTTACGGCGGTCATCAACGACGGCGCGACGCCGAAGGCGCAGTCCGATACCGTCCACGTCACGCTGAACATTACCCCGCAGAACCAGGCGCCGACCCTTAGCGGCAGCGGCGTGGTCTTTGAAGGCCAGCCCAACAATGCGGTCAACACCGGCAACGTCGGCCAGTATATAGAGGCGGACGGCGGCGGCGATCCGGGCGACACAACGCTGACTCTCACCATTACCGCCCTGCCGACCCACGGCACGCTCTGGTTTAACGGCGTCGCCGTCACCGTCGGCCAGACCTTTGACTATGCCGATCGCAATCTGCTGACCTATGCTAACGACGGCAGTGAAAACCAGGGCACCGACAGCTTTGGCGTACGCGTCACCGACCAGGGCGGCGGCACCGGCGTGCCGGCCAGCACCGACGGCACCATTACCCTGACCGTGCGCCCGGTGGATGACGACCCGACTCTGGACAACGTAACGCTGCACGCGCAGGTGGACGATCTGGCGAACGCCGTCACCCTTACGTCTGCGATGATCGGCGCAAGCGACGTGGATTCCACCGATAACCACCTCAGCTTTATCGTTGACGACAGCAAGCTCACCCACGGTTACCTGACGCTGGACGGCTACCGCCTGCAAAACGGCGGCACCTTCACCATGCAGGATATCGTCGACGGCAAAGTGCAGTACGTGCAGTACGCCAGCGCCAGCGCATCGGGTGACACCGACAGCTTCAACTTTGTGGTGGTGGACAACACCGCTGCGCTGCGCTGGAACGCCGACGGCACGACCTACAGCCGCATCGGCGGCGTGTACACGCCGGGCACCGAAACGCTGACCAGCTTTACCTTTACCATCGGCCTTGCGGTGGTCACGGGCGGCGGTCCCGGCACGATTCCGGATCGCGTCACCACCATTACCAACCGCGATTCCACCTGGGCGGGCGTGGACTTCACCTCTGGCTACGCCCGCGGCGAAGTGGAAGAAGGCGGCATCCTCGTACTGAACGGCACCAGCGGCGACTTCTCCAGCGTGCCGGGCCTGAGCTACACCGCCACGGGCGTGGACGCCTCGCAGGTGGTCTATACCTTCCTTGGTTTCTCGAACGGCGCAACGGGCGGCGAGCTGCAAAAAAATGTCGGCGGCAGCTGGGTGACGCTCGGCGAATACGCCACCTTTACGCAGGCCGACCTCGACAGCGGCAATATTCGCTTCCAGCACGACGGCGGAGAGACCTTTGTCTACGCCGCGGCGTTCTCTGTCTCGGCGGGGCTGACCAAGCTCGATGCTAACGGCAACCCGGTGACCGATATCTGGACGCCGACGCTGAACATCTACGTCACGCCAGTGAACGATCTGCCGGTGGTAACCGGCCCCTCCTCCACCGTAACCGCCGAAGGCGAAACCGCTTACCTGACCACCGGCCAGATAGCGATAAGCGACCCGGACGACGCCAACAGCAGCAACGGGCTGGAAGAGAGCGCGACGATCAAAGACGGCAGCGCCAGCGCCAACAACTATGCCTATAACAACGACGCGACCGACGCCAACGCCCTGAAGTTCACCATCAAAACGCTGCCGGACGGCGGCACGCTGCAATACTACAACGGCTCGCAGTGGGTTGACGTTACCGTCGGCCAGACGCTCAACGCCTCGCTGCTTACCGCCAGCGCCTCGACCACCGGGCTGCGCTTCGTCAGCGACGGCTCGGAAGTGCGCTCCACCACCTTTACCGTATCGGCCACCGACCGCTGGGGCGCCACCTCCGCCAGCGACGCGACGGTGAAAATCCAGATAACTAACGTCAACGACGCGCCGCAGATCGCCAAAGACCCGACCCAGGCCGACCCGACGGTGACCGCAGGCTCGCCGAACCTGATTGGCGGCACGCCAGTCAACAACCCGCTGTACGTCACCGAAGGAAGCTATGGCCAGATAACCAGCGCCATGCTGCAAGCCTACGATTCCGACAGCAGCTCAATGCAGGTGCAGTACACCATCACCGGCGCGCCGACCCACGGCACCCTGGCCTATTCCAAAGATGGTGTGAACTTCAGCCCCATCGGCAAAGGCTCCTCCTTCACCCAGCAGGATGTGGCGAACGGGTACATTTACTACCTGAACGACGGCACCGAAGGCAGCGGCAACAGCGAACCCGCCACCCCGGACGATAAGTTCACCTTCACGATTTCTGACGGCGACAAAGAGCAGACCGGCAACGCGTTCTGGATCTACACCCGCCCGACCGACGACGCGCCGGAAGTGACCGCGCCGTCGGGCATCAAGAACATCGCCAGCGCCACGGCGACGAGCAACGCCCTGCCGGGCTTCTCGGTCAAAGATGGGGATCTGACAGACGGCGTGACCGATGGCGAGAGCGATTATTTGCAGGTGACCGTGCGTCTGCTGCATGCGGACGGCAGCGCCTTCGTGGCCAGCGAATACAGCGACGTGACCCTGGGTTACGCGACCGGCAGCGGCGCGACGATCTCTACCGCCCACGGCGGCCAGCACGACTATCTGGTCTTGAGCGGCACCCGCGCCCAGGTGAACGCGGCGCTGGCGGGCCTGACGGTGACCTTCAGAACCGACCGCAACGCCACCTATCAGGTGCAGACTATCGCCGATGACCGCCTGCGCGACGCAAGCGGCACGCTGACGGCAGGCGCTAACGGCGGCACGCTGAACCAGCCCGCGACGCCTGGCAGAGGCGCGGCGGCCACCGCCGTCGACGCCACCGAGTACAACTGGTACAGCGCCTCCGTACCGGAAAAAAGCGGCAACCTGAGCGCGGCGTCCGTCACCATTCGCGCCTCGGAAATCAACGATCCGGGCACGCTGACCGTGACCAACCTGGACCGTACCGTTTATGAAGATCAGGCAAGCTTTATCGGCGGCAATATCGTGGTGCAGGACACCGAATCCGCCGCCTTCGGCACGCCGGTGACCGTCACCATCACCGCGCCGTCCGGCACCCTCGGCATCGGCGGCGCGGACGTGAACACCAGCGCCACCGCCAGCGCCGCCGGCAGCCAGCCGGTTACGATTTCCGGCGACAACTCCGGCACGCTGACGCTGACCGGTCGCGCCAGCGACATTGAAGCGCTGCTGAACGACGCGGCGCTCGGCCTCACCTGGCAGAGCGGCGCCAACGTCAACCACGACCTGAACGGCGCAGCGGCGGGCGATGTCACCATCACCCTGCATCTGGACGACGGCGACTCGCATATCGGCGACACCGTGCAGGCCGACCCGGCCGACCAGACGCTGAACCTCACCATTGTGCCGGTGAACGACGCGCCGGTTGTCTCTGCAACGGGCGGTACGGTTTACCTCAACAGCGATCCGGCGGTAGTCGACGGCACCAAAGTCGGCGGCTTTGTGATTTCCGACCCGGATTACACCGACGGCGGCAATATCGCCGACGGCGGCAATATCGCCGACGGCGAAACCGATTTTATGCAGGTGACGGTGCGCATCACCGACGCCAGCGGCGTGCCGATGACCGCCGCGCAGTACAGTAACGCCGGCGTATCCGACATCACCATTAGCTCCGGCAACACAACGTCCGGCGTGACGATTGACAGCGTCTATAACGGCAGCGAGTCCGCACTGGTGATCCGCGGCACGCTGAGCCAGGTGAACGCGTACCTGGCGGCGCTGACCGTCGCCATGACCGGCTCCGCCCTGTCGAACGCCGATAACGCCTGGCGTGTGGAAGTGATTGCCGACGATCGCCTGCGCGACGCCTCTGGCAACCTGACAAGCGCCAACAGCGCCAACGGCGGCCAGAACGATGCCGTCACCGGCGTCGCGGCGGTGCCGACCACGGCTATCGACCCTTACGGCGCGCTGCCTTCCGGCCTGAGCCAGAACGTCAGTACCGCATGGCGCAGCGTCTTCACAAGCGACGTCAACGATCCGGCGACCATCACGGTGACGGACAAGTCAGTCAACGAAGGCTCAACGACCGTCGCCCTGCCCGCCATTACCGTGGCGGACCCGGACGCCGACAGCGCCAGCCTGACGGTGACGGTCACTCTGCCGGGCGGCTTTACCTTTAAAACGATTGGCGGGACGGGCGGCACCGTTGATGCGGGCGGCGTCAACACCACCAGCTTCACACTTACCGGCACGCTTTCGCAGATCAACAGCCGCCTCGCTAACCTGACGGTGAACCTGCCGACCAACGCGGGCGTCACCGCCGCCGACTGGAACGGCACCTTTAACGTCACCGTAGTGGTGAACGATAACGCCAACCACGGCAGCCGCCCGACCACGCTTACCGGCGACAGCAATAACCCGAACGCGAACCCGGGCGACATCAGCTACGCCGATGACACCTCCGCCGCGCTGGTCACCACCCGTACCTTTAGCGTGACCGTGAAACCGTCGAACGATGCCCCGGTCGTGCTGGTCGGCGCTACCCAGACGCTGGCCCCGGTGAGCGAAGACACCAGCGCCGCAGCGATTACCGGCGACACCATTGCCAACCTGTTTGCCGGTAACTTCTCGGACCCGAACGATCAGGTCAACAATGCGTCCATTACGGCAACCGGCGGCACCAGCGCTGACAGTTTCTGGGGCGTGGCTATCACTAACCTGTCAGTCAACAGCGCGCAGGGCGAATGGCAATACTCCACCGATGGCGGCACGACCTGGGCTGCCATTGGCAGCCGCACCGACGCCAACGCCCTGCTGCTGGATGCAACGGCCAAAGTCCGCTTTGTACCTGCCGCTGACTTCTTCGGGACGCCTGCTGCCTTGAAAGTACGTCTGGTGGAAACCAACAACAACGGCGACACCACCGCAACGACAGGGTCGCTGACCAGCGGCCAGACTGTATCAACGGCAACCAACGGCAGTAGTTCACGCTATAGCGCAGCGATGGTCACCCTCTCAACCAGCGTCACTAACGTCAACGACCGTCCGACGATTAGCGCGACGCCGCTGACCATGCAGGAAGATACGCCAGTTGGCAAAACGCTGACCTCTATTCTTGGCAGCTACAGCGACGCCGCCGACAACCAGACGGGAATTGCTGACGGCGGCAACGCCAGCGGCGCTATCGGCTATGTGGCGATCGTCGGCAACACCACCGACGCAAGCCTCGGCCACTGGGAGTACTCTACCAACGGCACGACCTGGACTGCGCTTGGCACAAGCTACAGCGAAACCAACGCGCTGGTGCTGCTCGACTCGACCCAGCTGCGCTTTGTGCCGCTGGCCGACTACAACGGCGCGGTGCCGGGCGGCCTGACGGTGCGCGTCTCCGACAGCACCAGTTCCGCCGATACCGGCGTCAGCGCCGCGGGCAGCACGCAGGATCTGCAAAGCGCCTTCAACAGCGGCTAGACCAGCCACTGGAGCACGGCGCAGAGCATCAGCATGAGCATTACAGCGGTGGCGGACGCGGTGAGCGACACCGCCGCCACCCATTCGGGCGAGGCGAAAACCATCGACGTGCTGGGCAACGACAGCTTCAGCAACAGCGATAAAGCGATCACGGCGGTCACCCAGGGCGTTTATGGTTCCGTGGTTATCGACAACGGCAAGGTGATTTATACCCCTAACACCACGAGCTACGTCGGCAGCGATACGTTCACCTATACCGTCACCAGCGGCGGCGTGACCGAAACCGCGACGGTCACGATTCAGATGAATAACGCCGCCCCGGTCACCCAGGGTGAAAACGTCAGCACGCCGGAAGATACGACGCTGACCAGCTCCGCCGCGCAAAACCTGCTGCTGAACGATTCCGACCCTGATGGCGATACGCTGAGCATTCTTAACTACTCCGTCAGCGGCGTCGGCACGGTGTTTACCGCAGGCCAGACCGCCGACCTCACCGGGTATGGCAAACTGACCATCAACGCCGACGGCAGCTATACTTTTGTCCCGGTCGCCGACTGGAACGGTACGGTGCCGACGGTGACCTACCGGGTGGTTGATGGCCGCACCAACGGCGCGACCACGGCGCAGTTGAAGATAACCGTCACGCCGGTAAAAGACGCCTTTGACGACAGCCTGACGACCCACGCGGGTACGCCGGTGACCATCGACGTTTTCGCCAACGATAAATTCAGCAACGGCGATAAAGCGATTACCGGCAAGACCAACGGCGCTTACGGTACGGTTAGCATCAGCAACGGCCAGGTGATTTACACGCCGACCAGCGGCTATGTCGGCACCGATACCTTCACCTATACCGTCACCAGCGGCGGCAAAACCGAAACCGCGACGGTCACCCTCACTCTGGTCAACGACGCGCCGCAGGTCGGCCTGGCTAAAACCGGCAGCACGGCGGAAGACACAACGCTTACCAACGGCGAAAATCTGCTGACGGGCGCCAGCGACCTGAACGGCGACGCGCTGACGGTGAAATCGTTTACGGTGGGCAATACCACCTGGGCCGCCGGCCAGACCGCCACGCTTGCGGGCTACGGCGCGCTGACCCTCAACGCCGACGGCAGCTATACCTTTGTTCCGGTCGCCGACTGGAACGGCAACGTGCCGCAGGTGACCTACACCATCACCGACGGTCGCACCAACGGCGACGTCACCTCGACGCTCGATATCTCCGTTACGCCGGTGCAGGATGCGTTTAACGACAGCCAGACCGGCCACGGGCGCGACCCGCTGGTGATTGATGTCTTTAATAACGACAGCTTCGCCAACAGCGACAAAGCCATTACCGCCACCACCAACGGCGCGCACGGTACGGTAACCGTCAGCAACGGCAAGGTGGTTTACACCCTGAACGACGGCTATGTCGGCACCGATAGTTTCACTTATACCGTTACCAGCGGCGGCAAAACCGAAACCGCGAACGTCACCGTAACGTTAACGAACGGTGCGCCGACCGGGGTTGTCGGCAAAACCGCCAGCACAGCGGAAGACCAGACGCTGACCAGCACGGCTTTGCAGAATCTGCTGAACGGCGCCAGCGACCCGGACGGCGATACGCTGAAAGTCAGCGCATTTACGGTGGGCGCAACGACGTGGGCCGCAGGCCAGACCGCGACGCTTGCAGGCATGGGCGACCTGACCATTAACGCCGACGGCAGCTATACCTTTGTTCCGGTCGCCGACTGGAACGGCAGCGTGCCGCAGGTCACTTATGAGGTCACCGACGGGCGCGACAACGGCGTGCAAACCGCCGCCCTCGATATTACCGTCACGCCGGTGCAGGACGCCCATGACGACAGCCGGACAGCCCATGCGGGCGCCCCGGTCACGGTCGATGTCCTGACCAACGACGGCTTCACCAACGGCGACAAAGCGATTACCGGCGTCACCGACGGCGCGCACGGTACGGTTAGCATCAGCAACGGCCAGGTGGTTTACACCCCGACCAGCGGCTACGTCGGCAACGACAGCTTCACCTATACCGTCACCAGCGGCGGTATCGAGGAGACCGCCACGGTTTATCTGACGTTGACCAACAGCGCGCCGACGCTGCCCCACTGGACAGNGATTAACCGTGAAGACTCGCCGATCGGTATCCCTGGCCTTTTATTAGATACCAGCAGCGACGCCGACGGCGACACCCTGACGGTGACCGATTTTACCGTCAACGGTACCACCTGGCAGTCAGGCGAGACGGCCAATCTGGCGGGGTACGGAAGCCTGACTATTACTTCTGACGGCGGCGTGACGTTTATTCCGGTGGCTGACTGGAACGGCAACGTACCGGTGGTGACCTACACGGCAACGGACGGCCGGGATAACGGCAGCGTCACATCGACGCTCACCATTCAGTACGATGCGATCCCTGACGCCGTTGACGACAACGCCACCACCCACGCGGGCGTGGCGAAAGTCATCGACGTGCTGGCGAACGACAGATTCAGCAACAGCGACAAAGCCGTTACCGCCGTCACCCAGGGCAATAACGGCTCGGTGGCGATTGAAAACGGCAAGGTGCGCTATACCCCGAACGCGGGCTTTAACGGCACTGACAGCTTTACCTATACCGTCACCAGCGGCGGCGTAACGGAAACCGCGACCGTTAATGTCACCATCGCCAACATTGCGCCGGTGGCGCACGATGATTTTACGTGGACTGCGGAAGACACTACCCTGACGCGCAGCGCCGCCACCGGGTTGCTGGCTAACGACAGCGATGATGACAATGATGCTCTTGCCATCACGCAGTTCAGTACCGGTACGCAGATTTACGCGGCGGGCCAGACCGCGACGCTTGCAGGCATGGGCGACCTGACCATTAACGCCGACGGCAGCTATACCTTTGTGCCAGTCGCCGACTGGAACGGCGCCGTGCAGCCGATCCTTTACCAGGTAAGCGACGGCAACGGCGGATTTAGCGTGGCGACGCTCTTACTTACCGTCAACCCGATCGCGGATGCGGTCAACGACAGCGTCAGCACCCATGCCGATGTGCCGGTGGTGATCGACGCGCTCGACAACGACAGCTTCAGCAACAGCGACCAGACGATTACCGGCGTCACCGCTGCCGCCCACGGCACGGTGACGATTGAGAACAACACGCTCGTCTACCGCCCGAACGCGGGCTATGTCGGCAGCGACACCTTCGACTACACCGTCACCAGCGGCGGCAAAACCGAAACCGCGACCGTTACCGTGGACGTCACCAACGTGGCGCCGCGTCTGACCAGCGTACCGACGATTTCCACGCCGGAAGACACCACGCTTAACAGCACTGCGGCGCAGAACCTGCTGACTAACGCCCACGATGACGATGGCGACGCCCTCGCCGTGACGGAGTTTACCGTCGGCGGCACCCGCTACCTCGCGGGCGACACCGCGACGCTGGCAGGCTATGGCGATTTGACGATCCGCGCCGACGGCAGCTTCACCTTTGTGCCAGTGGCCGACTGGAACGGCGTGCCGCCTGCCGCGACCTACACCATCAGCGACGGCAAAGACGGCGGCGTCTCCACCGCCACGCTCGCCTTTAGCGTAACGCCGGTGGCGGACGCGAAGGACGATACGGCCAGCACCCATGCGGGTGTTGCGGTCACTATCGATGCGCTGCATAACGACAGTTTCAGCAATGCCGACAAAGCGATTATCGATGTGGATCAGGGCCAGCACGGCTCGGTGACCATTGAAAACGGCCAGCTGGTTTATCGTCCTGTGGCAGGCTATGTCGGCCAGGATACCTTCACCTACACCGTGGAGAGCGGCGGCGTTCGCGAAACCGCCAACGTCACCGTCACCCTGACCAACAGCGTGCCGGTCGCAACGGGCGAGACAGTGGCTTCGCCGGAAGATTACGAGGCGCGCGGCGACCTGCTGCTCAACGACCGTGACGCGGACGGCGATCCGCTGTTTATCGCGGGCTTCACCGTCGGCGGCCAGACTTATCAGCCGGGCGATACCGCGCGGCTCCCGGGCGTCGGCGAGCTGACCATTGAGCGCAACGGCGGCTACCGCTTTACGCCGGTGGCCGACTGGAACGGCACGGCGCCAGTAGTAACCTACACGGTCAGCGACGGCAACGACGGCGGCACCGCTACCGCGACGCTCGCCATCACCGTCACCCCGGTAGCGGACGTGAAAGATGACAGCGCCACCACCCACGCAGGCGTGCCGGTGACGATTGATGCGATCGGCAACGACCGCTTCGTTAACCCGGACCAGGCCATTACCGGCGTGACCCAGGGCGCGCACGGCTCCGTCGCTATTGAAAACGGGCAGCTGGTTTATACGCCAAACGCGGGCTACGTCGGCCAGGACACCTTCACCTATACCGTCACCAGCGGCGGCGTCACCGAAACCGCCGCCGTGAGCGTCGTGATGACCAATACCGTGCCGGTGGCCGACGGTGAAATCGTCACCACGCCGGAAGACACCGCTATTGGCGGCGAACTGCTGACCAACGACCGCGACCCGGACGGCGACCCGCTGCACATTGCGGGCTTTACCGTCGGCGGCCAGACTGCTCAGCCGGGCGACACCGTCCAGCTGGCGGGCGTCGGCGCGCTGACCGTTAACCGCGACGGCAGCTACCGCTTCACGCCAGTCGCCGACTGGAACGGCACGGCGCCGGTGGTGACCTATACGGTCAGCGACGGCAACGACGGCGGCACCGCTACCGCGTTGCTCGTTATCACCGTTACGCCGGTCGTGGATGTGAAAGATGACCGCGCCACCACCCATGCAGGCGACCCGGTCACCGTTGACGCGCTCGGCAACGACCGCTTCGTTAACCCGGACCAGGCCATTACCGGCGTGACCCAGGGCGCGCACGGCTCCGTCGCTATTGAAAACGGGCAGCTGGTTTATACGCCAAACGCGGGCTACGTCGGCCAGGACACCTTCACCTATACCGTCACCAGCGGCGGCGTCACCGAAACCGCCCAGGTCACGCTTGAGGTCACCAACACCCCGCCGGTCGCGGTGGCGGATAAAGCGAGCACCCTGCCGGAAACGCCGGTCAGCGGCAATCTGCTGACCAACGACCGCGACGCGGACAGCGACCCGCTGCACGTGGCGGAGATCACCGTCGGCGGCGCGACCTACGCGCCGGGGGACATCATTACGATCCCGGGCCAGGGCACGCTGGTGGTTAACCGCGACGGCAGCTATCTGTTTACCCCGGCAAGCGGCTGGTCCGGCTTTACGCCAGTGTTGAACTACACCCTGAGCGACGGCAACGACGGCGGCACCGCCACGGGCGAACTGCGCCTGCTGGTGAACCCCGTAGCCGAGGCGTGGGTGAAAGAGGCAGGTCTGGTCGATACGGCCAGCGGCGCGCAAACCACCACGGGCGCGATGGCCGTACTGTCGCTGGAGCCGGTGGAAAGCCTGACCATTGGCGGCCAGACCCTGACGCTTGCGCAGCTCCAGGCGCTGAGCGCCCAGGCGCCAGTGGATATCGCAACGCCGGACGGCGTGCTGTCGCTCACCGGTTTCCAGGTGGACGGCGAAGGCCGCGCGACGCTGCAATACCGCTTCACGCTGACCCAGGCGGTTAACCAGCCGGGCGAATCCACCACCCGCGAAGAGATTCGGTTCTCCGTCAACGGCCAGCAGACCCGCGCGCCGGGCCTGCTGCGCGTCAATATTCTCAACGACGCGCCGGTCGCGGCAGCGGACGACAACAGCATCGACCAGGATCGCGGCCAGCAGGCGGCGTCGGGCAACGTCTTTAGCAACGACGCTATCGGCGCAGACGGCGCCGCGGCGGGCGGCCCGGTGAGCGCGATTTCCTCCGTGAACCTCAACCGCGCGGGCGCGGTCGGCGGCGTAAGCCTGGGCGAGTTCGGCGCCCTGACGCTCGACGCCCGCGGCAACTACAGCTATGTGCTGAACCGCAGCAACAGCCGCGTGGCGTCGCTGGACGCCAACGCCACCCTGAGCGAGGTGTTCACTTACACCATTACCGACGCCGACGGCAATACCAGCCAGGCGCAGCTGACCATCGTTATTCACGGCGTGACGCCGCCGCAGTCGGTACGCACAGGCGATCAGCACTTCCCGAGCTACTACACCAACTACGAGCTGTCGCTCGATCAGCCGTATTCGCCGGGTCTGTTTATCCTGCCCGCAATCTACGGCTTGTACAGCGACCAGTTCTCTCGCAAGGTGGAGCTGAACCGCAAAATTACCGAGCTGGGCCGCGGCATGAATGACAACGGCACGCCGGTGCTGGAAGACGGCATTCTCTTTACCCGCTGGGTAAACACCACGCTGCAACGCAGCGTGGTGAACACCTTCGCCGCCACCGGTATCGGTTCGCAGCTGCTGGGCGATCACTTCAGCCACTTCTCGCTGAATAAATCCGTACAGCCTGCGCCCGTGCTGGAAAACGCGCCGGAACGTCCGCCGCTTAACGAGCGCATCAACGAAAGAACCACCGTGCAGCAGGAGCGCGGCGAGAAAACCCCTGATGCGAAGCAGGTTCACGCCGCCGCGCCGGGCGTGGTGATCGTGCCGCAAGCCGCCGCCCGACCAGGCGCGCCGTCACTGGCGGCGCAGGTCGACGCGCTGGCCCGTAACCGCGTCGCCGCGCCGGAACCGGTCACCGTGGGAGGCGCCACACCGCATCGTTAATCGCGCAACTCCAAAAACCTTTTACACCGGCGGCGCCGCGCCGCCGGATTGTTAACTCAACACTTTAAGCATAACAATGATGACGACTTTAACTGCCGTAACCCCGACTGCCGTACGTTCTGCGCCTCTGCTCGCCCCTGTCGCCGCACTGGTTTCCGCGCTGCTGTTAAGCGGTTGCGGCACCATTAAACCTGAACCGCTGACCCAGGATGAAATCGGCGCGCGCGTCAGCGCCGACCGCGCCGCCATGTACCGCGACCAGCAGCCGGTCTCTGGTCCGCTGACCCTGTCAGACGCCATGGCCCGCGCGCTGAAATACAACCTCGACTACCGCCTGAAGATGATGGAAACCGCCCTGTCGCGCGGCATCCTGGATATCTCCCAGCAGGATATGCTGCCGAAGTTGATGACCGATGCCGGCTACCGCTGGCGCGACAACGATTCCGGCGGCACCAGCGTCGGTATCGAAGACCGGGTCGTCAGCCTGCGTCCGTCCACCTCTGAAGAGCGCGAGCACCTGCTGGCCGACGCCACCTTCTCCTGGGACGTGCTCGATTTCGGCATGAGCTACTACCGCGCGAAGCAGCAGGCGGATAACGTCAACATCGCCGAAGAGCGTCGCCGCAAGGTATTGCAGAATATTGTCCAGGAGGTGCGCGACGCGTACTGGCGCGCGCTGGGCGCACAGCGTCTGCTGAGCGAAGCGCAGCCGCTGGCCGAAGAGATCCAGACCGCGCTTGAGAAAACCCGCGAAGCGGAGCGCGCAGGCATTCTGCCGCCGGTCGAGGGCCTGGAGTACCAGCGCGCCCTGCTCGACGCGGTGGCGCTGCTGAACCAGAAGCGCCAGGAGATGCAGATGGCGAAAAGCGAGCTGGCCGCCCTGCTGAACCTGCCGTCCACCACCGACTTCACCTTACAGGACGTCGCCAATCCGGCGCTTTCCGGCGTGCCAAGCCAGCTTGATACGCTTGAGCAGATGGCGCTGGAACGCCGCCCAGAGCTGCGTGAAGAAGATTACAAAACCCGCATCGACGTGCTGGAAACCAAACGCCAGATCGCCTCGCTGTTCCCGAACCTGAATCTGTTCGGCGGCATCAGCTACGACTCCAACAGCTACCTCTACAACAACAGCTGGGTGCAGGGCGGCGTGGGCGTTTCCATGAACCTGTTCAAGCTGCTGAGCGCGCCGGCCATCAGCCGCACCAACGACGCGCGCCTGGCCACCGACAATGCCCGCCGTATGGCGCTGAGCATGGCGGTGCTGACTCAGGTGCGCGTCTCGGTTGAGCGCTACAAGCTCGCGGTGTACGACTACCAGATAGCCCAGGAGTCCGCCCGCGTCGACCAGCGTCTGGCGAGCATCTCCCGCGCCGGTTCCGACAACTCGCTCTCAAGCGACCTGGAATCCCTGCGCACCCAGGCGCGCTCCATCGTCTCCCGCTTCCAGGAAGCCGCCTCCTACGCGCAGGCGCAGTCCGCCTATGGCCGCGTGCTGAACTCGGTAGGCATCGACCTGCTGCCGGAAAAGGTGACCAGCAGCGATCTGCCGACCCTGTCGCGTGAAATCAACCAGAGCCTGGTGGCGGGCGAGAAGCAGGTCTTCACCCAGAGCGCCGACGCGGTAGTTTCCCGCCATCCGGTCAGCGTCACCCTGGGCCGCCTGCCAGCGGGCGTCAACAAGAGCGCGATTTATCAGTCGGTCACCCATGTGCTGGCCGCCAACCAGCTGGTGCAGGGCAACGGCGCCGACAGCGTGAAACTGCAAATGAACCTCAACCTTGAACGCGCGTCAGGCTCGCAGCGCGGCGTGTGGGAAATGGCGGTCTATAACGCCCAGGGCGCGCAGGTCGCCTACCAGAAATACACCAGCTATCTGCCGAATGACGTCAACACCCGTTCGGTCAGCGCGCTGGCAGAAGCCGCCGCGCTCTCCGTGGTGTCCGACCTGCATAAAGCGGCAGGCGACACCGGCGTGATGACGGCAAGTAACCCTTAATAACAGGAACAGGTATGAACAACGTGAACGAAGGCTGGCGCAGCGTCCGCGCGCTCATGCTGCTGACGGGCCTGGCGCTGTGCGCCAGCGCCTTCGCCGCCGACCCAACCCCCGCTGCGGCGGGGGCAGTCGCAACGCCGGATGCGGCCGTTGCCGCAGCGCCTGAGAGCGCGCCTGACGCCACCGCCGACAACGGCGCCGCGCCGGTGCGTTTTCTGGTGATGGCCAACCAGGAAAGCCCGCTATCAAGCGTGGTGGCCGGGCGCGTGTCGCAGGTCAACGTTGAGCTGGGCGATACGGTCAAGGCAGGCAAACTGCTGGTGACGCTGGACTGTAGCGAGCTGAAAGCCCGTCGCGACGCGGCAGACGCCGAGTACAGCGCCGCGCAGATCAAATATGAAGCGAAGGCGAAATTGCAGGGTCTGCATTCCGCAGGCGCGCTGGAGGTTGGCCTTGCCGCCGCCGACGTGAACCGCACCCGCAGCCAGATCAAAATCTTTGAAGCGCAGCTGGCGCAGTGCCGCTTTACCGCGCCGTTCGACGGCCGCGTGGCGCGTATTTACGTCAAAGAGGGCCAGGGCGTCGGCGCAGGCGCGCAGGTTATCGATCTTGTAAGCAACGGCACCCGCAAGGCGCGCCTCAACGTGCCGTCAGGCTGGACCACCTGGCTTGCGCCCGGCGCGCAGCTTGACGCGGTGGTGGGTGAAACCGGCAAGCATTACCCGATGACCGTCACCCACATCAGCGGCCGCGTGGACGCCGTGAGCCAGACGATTGAGATTGAAGCGGAATTTGGCAGCGACGCCCAGGACGTACTGCCCGGCATGAGCGGCCGCGCGACGCCAGTCTGCCCGAAAGCGGCGGCGCAGTGCCAGAGCGGGACGACCAACTCGTGAGCATCGCCCTGTTCTATTCTCTCGCGGCGCGCGTGAAAGCGGCGCGCAGCCCCGAAGAGCTGGGTTTTGTGATATGTAACGATACCCGCTCGCTGGTGGAGTATCGCCAGGCGGCGCTGCTCGCCGTTTCCGCCACCGGGCGCGCCCAGCTTGCGGCGCACTCCGGCCTGAGCGACACCGACCGCAATACCCCCTACGCGCTGTGGCTTGCCGCCGTTGCCTGCGACATCGCGCCGCGCTGCGCCGCGCTGCCGGAAACTGCCCGCGTGATGCCGCTGTCGCCGGAAATGCTGAGCGAGTCGCTGGCGCGCGAGTGGGACGAATGGCTGCCGGGCCACGTCTGGGTGCTGGCGCTGACCGGCCCGGACGGCAAGCTGCACGCCCTGCTGCTGCTGGCCCGCGATACCCCGTGGCCGACGCAGCTTGGCGTCGAAAGCCCCGAATACGCCCTGCTCCAGCTGGCGAACCTGTACGGCTACGCCTGGTGGGCGCTGGTGGCGCGGCCTTCTCGCCTGCAACGGCTGCTGCCCGCCACGGTGCGCCGACGCGCGGGTCTCGTGTTGCTGCTTCTGCTGCTGGTTATGCTGATCCCGATTCGGGAATACACGCTGGTGCCCGCCGAGGTGATTTCGCTTAACAGCGAAGTGATCGCCGCGCCGAGCGACGGGGTGATTCACCAGATGAAGGTGCCGCCGAACACGTCGGTCGTGGCCGGACAGGTGCTGGCGGAGCTGGATGATACGACTCTAAAAAACCGTCTCGCCATTGCTCAGGCGGAGCTGGCGACCGCCACCGTCAATATGCATCAGGCGTCTCAGCAGGCGATTGAAGACCCGAACGCCCGTGCGGAACTGGCTCTGACCGAAGGCAAATGGCGCGAGCAAAAGGTGCAGGTTGCCTCGTTGCAGCGCGAGCTGGAGAAGCTGTCGATCCGCGCCCGCAGCAGCGGCGTGTTTGTCTACACCGACCCGGACGACTGGGCGGGCCGTCCGGTACAGACCGGCGAGCGCATCGGCCTGCTGGCGGACCCGACGAAGCTCGGCGTGCGCGCCTGGGCGCCTGCGGCGGAATCCACCAACCTGAACCCGCACGCGGCGATGACCGTATTTCTTAAGGTCGCCCCGCTGCACCCGCTGACCGCGCGGCTGGATTACGCCGGTTACGAGACGGTGGAAGCGCCGAACGGCGTCGCGAGCTACCTGCTGCGCGGCACCGTAACCGACCCGTCCAGCGCCGCCCGTATCGGCTTGCAGGGCACGGCCCGCGTCTCCGGCGACTGGAGCCTGCTCGGTTATCTGATTTTCCGTCGTCCGCTGGCGACGCTGCGCGCCTGGTGTGGATTCTGATATGCAAACAGCCGCGACGCTCCCGCCTGCGGGCGGGACAGCTCTTGCGCAGCCGCAGCCGCTGCCGCCGCTGCGCGACGAGCTAAAAATTCACCCGGCGGGCAACAACCGCGACGGCTCGCCCGCCTGGCATCTGGCCGACCCGGTGCGCAACCTCTATTTCCGCCTGGGCTGGCTGGAGCTGGAGATGCTGCGCCGCTGGCCGCTCGGCGCGCCGCAGGCGATTGCCGACAGCATCAGCCAGGAGACCACCATGACGGTGGACGAACAGGATGTGTTGCAGTTCCTGGGCTTTTTACAGCAGCAACAGCTGCTGCGCCGCGGCGCGTTCAAAGCGCGCGGCTCGCTCTGGCGGCGTATTCTGCACGGCTACCTGTTTATCCGCCTGCCGCTGGTGCGCCCGGAGAAAGCCCTGCGCCGCATGCTGCCGTGGGTGGAGTGGCTTTTCAGCGCGCCGTTTCTACTGCTGACCGCCGTCGCCGCGCTGGCAGGCGTCGTTCTGGCCGCGCGCCAGTGGGATAACGTCGAGGCCGCGCTGCACGGCGCCCTGAGCTGGAACGGGGCGCTGGCCTTCGCGGTGGCGCTGATCCTCTCCAAATGCTGGCACGAACTGGGGCACGCCTTTATGGCGACCCGCTACGGCGTACGCGTCGGCCATATGGGGGTGGCGCTGCTGGTGATGTGGCCGATGGCCTACACCGATACCGGAGAGAGCTGGAAGCTGTCGCAGTCCCGCCACCGGCTCTCCATCGCCAGCGCGGGCATTATGGCCGAGCTGATGCTGGCGGCCTGGGCGACGCTGTTCTGGAGCTTCGCGCCGGAAGGCAACGTTAAAGGCGCGCTGTTCTTTCTCGCCACCACCGCCTGGGTGCTGACGGTGGCGGTGAACGCCAGCCCGTTTATGCGCTTTGACGGCTACTTTATTCTCAGCGATACGCTGGACTACCCTGGCCTGCACGAACGGGCGGGCAACTGGGCGAAGCGCTGGCTGCGCTGGCACCTGCTGGGGCTTGAGGATCCGATCCCGGATAACGTCTCGCCCGCCTTTGCCCGCTTCCTCACCCTTTTCGCCTTCGCCACCTGGGTTTACCGGCTACTGCTGTTCGTCGGCATCGCGCTGGTGGTCTACAACGCCTTTTTTAAGGCGCTCGGGCTGGTGCTGTTTTTTATTGAGATAGTCACTTTTGTGGTGCAACCGATGTTTCGCGAACTCAAAATCTGGCGCGCGCGCCGCCGGGAAATCGCTCCGGCGCGCCTGCTGCGCCTTGTCGCCGTCGCACTCGCGCTGGGGCTTTCGGTCTTTCTGCCCTGGTCCGGGCAGGTCTCCCTGCACGGCGTGATGGAGGCGGGCGTGGCGCAGCCGGTTTACACGCCCTATGCCGCCCAGCTTGACAAGGTGCTGGTGCAGGAAGGCCAGCAGGTCAAGGCGGGCCAGAAGCTGTTTGAACTGGTGGCCCCCGTCCCGGCGGACGAGCAGGATAAGGCGCTGGCGCTAAGCCAGGCGTGGCAGACCAGCGCCCGCGGCGCGATGGCGCTCGATAAAAACGGCGCGGCGAAGCAGGTGGTCGCCGACCAGATGGCGCGCCAGTACGCCATTCAACAGCGGGCCAGCGCCGTTGAGCTTCAGCGGCTCCAGCTGGTGGCGCTGGAGGATGGCGTGGTGCATGACGTTGAGCAGACCCTGCGCCCCGGCAGTTGGGTCTCGCCTGGCACCCGCATCGCAAGCGTGATCGACACCCACCGCTGGCGCGTGAAGGCGCTGGTCAGCGAAACCGACCTGGCCCGCCTGCGCGACGGCGCGACGGCGCGGGTTTATCAGCAGGGCCGCTGGCAGCCGCTCGCAGGCGCGGTAGTGACCATCGACCACGACGCCATCCGCCGTCTGCCTAATCTGATGCTGGCGCAGAGTCACGGCGGCCCGGTGGCGCTGAACCCGGTTGCGCCCGCCAACGAACTCCGTCCCGCCGCCGTCTGGTACCGGGTAGTGATCGAAGGCATCTCCGCCGCGCCGGTCAGCAAAGAGCAACTGGTACGTGTTGACGTGGCGAGTGACCGCCAGAGCCTGGCTCACAGCTGGGTCAACAGCGTTATGCTGATGCTTATCCAGCAAACTGGCTTTGGTAAAGAGGGTTAGCGTGCGATTTTCGCGCCAGGCCGCCTGGCCTGGCGCAGGTTTTCTCCCCACCGCGGTTTTAGGTTAAACCCCGTTTCGCCAGAGCAAACTGGCACCTACGTTTTGTTAGTCTGTTCGGTGTTCTGCAACTGGACCCGGAGGTTATATTACTTGCAGGCGTGCAGCTGATGCTCGCAAGACTCGTTGGTTTCTGTTTCCGGAGGTGTGGTTATGCAAAAAATTGTCTGCAAAACGCCACGATTGTCATCACTGGCATGTCGAGTTGTTTCGGCCACGAGGCCGCCCTGCGGCTGGCGGAGATAGGTGCCAACGCCATGCTGGCAGCCAGACGGAACTGGAGGCGCTCGCCGCCGATATTGTCACGGCGGGCGGCAATGCGAAAGTGATCTGAAAATTACCGAACATTACACCGATACAGCGGGCTTCACTGAGCATGTTTTCACCCTGATGCATCTGCTGGGATTCGCTTTTTCGCCAAGGATCCGGGATATTCATGAGAAGCGGCTGGTTATTCATCAAAAGGCCGAGCGTTATTCCGGGAAACAGTCCGTCATATCAACAACCAGCCTGAATCTCAAAGACATTGAGGCGCGCAGGGATAAAATATTGTACCTGGCAGCCTCAATTAAACAGGGGATTGTCACCGCATCGCTGATAATGAAAATGTTAGGGAAGGTGCGAATAAGCAGGTCATTTCTTCCCAAGCTGACTCGCTGATTAAAATTTCGCGGATCTGGGCCGATTTTTTTCCCGCAAACACATCGAATCAGCCTATTTAGGCTATTTTTTCCACCATTTCTGGCGTTATTTCCGGTTTTTACTGAGATCTCTCCCACTGACGTATCATTTGGTCCACCCGAAACAGGTTGGCCAGGGTGAATAACATCGCCAGTTGGTTATCGTTTTTCAGCAGCCCCTTGTATCTGGCTTTCACGAAGCCGAACTGCCGCTTGATGATGCGAAACGGGTGCTCCACCCTTTTCTTTCGTCTAATACCCTGCGGCCTCGTAACGAACTATGTCGTCGGTGAGCGCCGCGTTACTGTGTTTTGCCGGGTAGTTGTAGCGCGGTCCAAAGAAACGGGGGCGGCGGAGAACATAGGTCGGCTTCCCTCTCGTATCCGACGCGCATTTGTTAAGTAATAGCGGGACTTCCTGTCGGTAATAGGGAAAATTCGCGAGTTGGAAAATAGTGGTCTGCCAAAAGAAGTCTATTGGCGCGCACCGGTGCTTGGTGTCAGGCCTGGATGTAGGTGTTCGGTCGCGCCAGGGGTCGGGCTTCATTGCGGGCATTTATACGCCTTTTTGGGTTCCGCAGCGGCCGTTTGTTCATTCGTGGCGGTTGTCGCCGGTCGTATTTCTGCTTTGCGGTATTATGTTAGAGAGAAGGTTGTTCCTGTACTTTTCGTCGTAGGCACCGGTCCCACCTCG
>JGI20225J20221_1001456_pt1 | contig 24116 bp, 27 predicted proteins | sample BioMet4_FD_20221 | JGI IMG/M metagenome (IMG submission 20221)
GTAATATTATTCATACTGAAATTATCATCGTTTCCCATTAACCAATCTTCCGATACTTCCAAAGCTTTTACGATCTTCCGAACCATAGACACATGAGGGCTTCGGTTGCCATTTTCCCAAGGTCTTAACGTATTAGAGCTCACTCCGATTAATTCCGCAAACTGTTTTTGGTTTAATCCTTTTTTCTTTCTGGCATAAACTAAACGTTCCCCAAAAGTCATATAATTGCCTGATTTCTTCATTTTACATACACTTCCTTTTTATAACTTTGGGTTGGCCGGACGGCTCGGCGCGCCTAAAACAGAGAAAAAATAACTGCTTTCTTTTTGTCTTTCCTCTGCAAAAATTATGCAAAAATTTCATCGGGGTTTATCAATTCTTTGCATTTTTTCTTGGCTTTAGATGTCCTCTCTTTTGCTGTATCGTATTTAATTCCCAACATTTTCGAGATTTCCTTATTTGTCTTTCCATATAGACAAAGCTTAAATGCCTCTTTTTCCACCTGCTTTAAAACGTGTTCCACTTTTTGATAAACGGATTCAACTAAAATTTTATATTCGAGTTCTTTCCATTCATCTGGTGCCGGGATTTTTGATTCAAGTTCATCAGGCTCATCTTCATCATCTATTGGATTGTTTAAACTTAAAAGAGGCTGAATGTCTTTTTTTTCACTCTCAAAAGCATGGTCCATTTCGCTTTTAATACGAAGATAAGCAAGTGAAAAAAACGATCCTTTGCTCTTATCATAAGCTATAGCAGCTTTGCAAAGACCAATTGCGGCATAGCCATAATAGAATTCATATGTAGTTTTTAAATATCTAAATTTTTTATAAAACATATAACGAATCAACCATTCATTTTCAGCCACAAACTGCTGTTGGTCTATGGTAAGCTTTTCCTGCCCATTCGCTAAAGTTCTCATATTGCCTTTCCTCCTTTTTAATCCGTCAGCTTCGGGCCAATATGCCAATTGTCGTAAACAGAGCCTTTGATGGTTACATAGTCGTTTAGGTTCATTGACAGCATACCGGCCGGCGTCCATGCATCTTGTAGGTATGTGTACACGGTGTACTTCCCGTCCGGGAACCATAGAGGCGTGAAATGCACAGGCCGGTTATAGGTGGAGTAGATATTGTTTTTAAACTTAAAGGAGGAAGATTCCCCACCTGCAGAGTAAGCAAGGTGCCGCCAATAGGTTTTGTACTGAAACTCGGGGAAATAGCTTACAGCCGTCTGTGCGCCGGTGATTTGGGACGATGGGGCAGGGGAGGTCATATCGCTGGTCACGCTGATTTTCACGCCATATGCAGATGGCATCTGCTTTCCCTTTGCGCTCCAAACCTTATCATCCGGGAGCAGGCTCATCTTGGCCGACAGATACGCCTTATACCCGGTATAGGTGTATTTCCATGAGCCTTCATCCACCCATTGTCCAGAATCCTTCCAATGGCCTCCGGTTTTTGAACTGGAATCCTTTATCCAGTGCCAATCCTCATGCCATACCCATTTGGGCACCCACACAGCGCTCCAAACTCCCCATGAATTGTTTGTAATCTGTGTATTGCTCGGCAAACTCGGCATGGAAAAGGAGTCGTTACGGTCGTTAGCTTGCGGATCGGGCGGCTCGTTCTTATCAAGCGATACAACATCGGCTGTGATGGAACGTGTACTCAGCGAGCCTTTGGAAGCCGATATTGAGATATTAACCTTTTGTGCCGTATTCGGCGTATGCCATTTTACCCACACAACTTGGCTATCTCCCTCCGGGATTACAATGTTGGTCACTGTGTAGGAACTGCTGCCAATGTTGAATGTAACACGCGCTGGGCTGTTCGGATTGATCTGTGAATCCGTGTCCAGCGTTATGGAAGTGATGACGTCGGTGTTCACACGGTAGGTGCGGGTAGAGCTAACCGGCGGAACCGGAGTAGAATCTTCTTTAAACTTCACGATGCCTAATCCCAGAGAATTGATAATTGTTGCATCTGACTGTGCTTTTGTTGTTGAGCCAGAGTAAGCAGGATATCCCAAATCTGACTTTTCAAGGAACATAGAAAGCGGCAAATTTTGATGTGTCAGGGAAACCATCTTTGACCGTAACCTTCCGCTTAATTTTTGGTCATACAAGGCAGCTTCGGTTGCCGTCATGGCCATTTTGTTGCCGTTAAAGGTAAAGTAGGCCACTGGCTCTATTAATAGCTTGTACTTGCCGTCTATGAGGGTATCGTAAGTCGCGCCTATTAAGTTGGCTATACTTTTTAAAATCTGCCTGTCAGTAAAATAACTTTTAATTGCTGCTATATTTGCATTACCGCCGCTGCTGATAATTTTTGGAAGTGCTTTAGATGGTTTTGTGTAGGTATAGCCTAATACCATCATGGTAAAAGCACTTCCATTTTTGTAATGTAACTTGCTCTTTTTATCGAAGTGCTTTACAACATTGCCTTCACTGCTGTTTGTTAAATCAATTGGGATGCTAACCGGCTTGTTGTCGCTGATGCGCACGACTGTTATCCGAACCCCGTCTTCGCCTTCATGCCAAAAGTTACTCCCTGTGCCGCCGCCCATAGAGCCACCTCCGCCGTCTATGTTTCCTTCGCCCTCGGCAAAAGCAGTACATGGAATTATAACAGCCAGAACAATACATAAAATAAGTGATATCATTCTTTTCATTTATCTATCTCCAATCAAAAATATGCAAAAAAAAGGCACAGTCTCGTGACCGTGCCATAACAATAGTATTTGAGGTTGTCAGTCCATGATTCCCACTTTTACCCCATCTTCGTACATATCAGAGGCAGTTGTTTGTTTATTAGTACCGCCGATTGTGACCCAACCAAAGTCAGGGTCATACATTTTTCCATCTTTTATATCACCGGCTTTTGGCTTGTTGCTGGATGCTGTTTTGCTTTTGGCAGTCGGCTTACTGCTGTACGAAGGCTTCTTAGTTTTATCTGTAAAGTTTGTTCCACTCGCCGTAGACGGTTTGGGTGGTGTCGACGTAGGTTTTTCTAATTTTGTAAGTTCCGTGCTTTTGCTTGACCCGCTTGAAGGGACAAAAGCGGAAGTACTTCCGCTTTTGGATTCCTGCGAGGCAACGATGATCGGCGGTACAGATACTTCCTCTTCCGAGGAAACCTGCGTACTGGATGCGCTCTCAGCGGCCTGTCCCGCTTCAACTCCAACTCTATTCATAATAATCAGAGCAGCAGCCCCAACGCTTACAAAAGCTGTAACAGCAAGGGTAAGGTATCTTTTTGTTTTCGGACTCATTCTGTTCATATAAAATCCTCCATTCATTTGCAGCTAACTTCGTAATATTCGCTACGATAAATTAACCACTTTTTATGATGATTGTCAAGAAATATATAGCACAGCGCGCCTATGTAATTTTCAAAGTACACCAGTCTCTTATTGTCCATCTGGAAGAATTGATTATTAAATCTCATTCAGATTCCGTGCAAGCTTAGTCAAAAAGTATGCTCTAACTTCTTTTCTTTCTTGAAGTGTCATAGGTAAATTGATACTCTGCATATTCCTGTGTTCGAAAAGATTCAGCTTTATAAAATCTTGGTAAAGCGGCCCTAAAGGACTCCAAGCCCGTTCTATCGCCTTAATTTTACGTTGGCATTCTTCTTGCTTCTCTATTATCTTTTCTGCCTTATGAGCCGTTGTGTCAGCGAGTTGATTGCCATGTGGTTGGCCGTCCTTACGCGCTGTGTTATGCATGACAGAGGCTTCAATTTTTTTAAGCCTGTTAAGTAAGACATAATAGGACTCTGATATGTTTACAACCCTGTAATAGACATCAGCTGGTAAATTCATTTCCTTTTCCTCCAATGAGTAAATTTTACGTCCCTGTACTCGTGGGACGCACGTCCGCTTTTCGGAAGAAACGGACGCGATCAGGAAACAGGAGAACGGACGCACGTCCGCTTTTTCAAATCGTGAGTTTTATTAGCTCCTCTTCCCTGAGATAATTTATAAACGCAGACTGCCAATAGGCGCTAATTTTTTTTACGCCTCGCATTGGCTTGCCCCTCATATGGTCGAGAAACCCTCTCACGCTATCGGAATCCGCCTTGTCTATGTACGGCTTTAAGACTGTTCTCAGCTGCATACTGCCGTTTATCTTTGTTCGTGGAGAAATAAGTATTTCGGCCATACAGTCGATTAAGGCATCTACGCCCGGCAAGTCTTCGGGAAAATTGTCCTCAAAGTAATCATAATCAATTTGATTTTTCAAATTTTTCCGAATCTCGTCCGTCAGTTCATCGGTTTCCTGTTTCTCATTAGACTGACTGACTGACTTATTAACTGTAGTATTAGTCTCTTTAATATTATCCTGGAAGTTTTCTTCCATAGGGGGGTAGAACTTTTCTTCTATAGGGGTATGGAACATTTCTTCCATAGGGGTATGGAATTTTTCTTCCATAGGTTCTTTGACTATGCTCAAATGCCTCTCCGAGATTTCTTTAGTACCTTCCCGGTAGATCATCTTGACAAAAAGATATCCTTTGCTGACAAGCATTGAGATCCAATTAGAAACGCTTTTTTGTGATACTCCAAACAAATCAGAAAAATATTTATTGGTGGCCCAGCAATATCCCATGTCATTGCATAAAGCTGTAATTTCCCCATAAAGCAGTTTCGCGTTTGCCGAAAGGCTCTTATCGTATCTTACGTTTGCCGGTATGATAGCATAATAGCTGCGCTTCTCTTCTATCGGCATATTTACTCCGTTCTTCCGCGTGTAACCAGCCTTTCAAATGACCGGGTGGAATCGTCAGCAGTATCTAAAAGTTCATATTCATAATGAAATCCTTTGTTTTCGCTATCGCCATGTGAGATACGACGCTGTTTCAAATATCCTGCCTTTTTTAGCTCTTTCCACGTTGAATCGAATGCATCACTGCCTTCTTTGCATTTTCCCTTTACAGCTGGCTTGAAATGCTCATAATCAAATTCCGGGTCTTCTATGCAGCTTTTTATCAGATGATATAACCCTTTTGCTTTTAGTGATAAATTCTTGTCCAGTACTACTGAATATGACACAGAGCAAAAATTATTAGCTTCCATCGGTTTTTTCTCCTTCCAGCAGATCATATTTTTTCAGTTCAGCAATTGATATTTCCGTCACTTCATACGAAGAATCACAAAAAAATGAGAGCAGAGCCTTTCGGCCAACAGTCAAAAAATATACCTCGCTGCACCCGCCGGGCATGTCAAAATCCAACCACCATGACCGGCTATGTAGCGATTTGGTGAATTCAGTCTGTTGTATCGACGGAATATTCGGATAATGTGCAAGTACCAGATTATACAGCCGCATTTTTGTCATTTTGAGCTTCATTATTCCCGTGTCCTTTCTTTCTCGATTTCTCGGGCGGCTGTCAGTATGTCCCGTCTTATATGTAAAGGTCGTCATATTTGCCGTCGGGATTCTTTTTGATGTCCTCAATCAGCCTGTCCAATGACATCCCAAAAAATATTCGAGCGGCTAAATCCGGGGTTAATGGTTTAGCATTTTTGTCAATTACGAGTGTCCCGCGAATTTCGGATTGCTGCATTTTCACTATGATTTTCCCTTCTTTCTGTCTGCTGGGGGGCAACGGGCGGGTTTACATTAGCGCGTCTTAGCTTACTTTCTGGCTGGTGTCATCCGAAGCGAAGAGATATTCAAACGAGCAGCTAAATAGTTTGCAAAGCTTTGCGGATTCAAACACTGTAAATCGCCCGGATTTCTTTTTGCTTTCATAACTTACTCTGCTCAAGTTCAGCTTTTCAGCAACTTGCTGATTTGTCATCATTGCTCTGGCTTGTTCAGCCTGCAAATTAGCAAACACCATTCTAATCACTTCCATTTATTAGCATTTTGCTTATCATATTGACATATTATCACCGTTTCGCTAATATGTCAATGGACTTTATGATAAAAATTAGCATAATGATAATTATCTATTGACATTAATAATAATTGAAGTTATCATTGTTGATAAAGAAAGTAGGCGATTATATGACTTTCGGGGAACGTCTAATTTATGCCAGAAATAAAAAAGGACTAAATCAAAAACAGTTTGCGGAATTAATCGGAGTTACACCTACCAGATTAAACTATTGGGAAAAGGATAAACGAGAACCCGATGTGTCTATGATTTGGAAAATAATAAAAGCTTTGGAAGTATCAGGAGACTGGTTAATAGGGAACGACGAAAATTTTAATGGGATAAAAAATTCCCCCGCCCCAGCTGAAGCCGAAGCGGAGGAATTGACTAAAGGCGAACACATATTAATAGACAATTACCGTTCCCTTAATGACGATGGTAAAATAGCCGCGCAAGATTCCGTCGAAGCGTTGACCTACGTTCCAAAATATAAAAAATATATTGATAGTAAAAATATGGCGTGAAAGTAATTATTTGTAAAAATTATTTTATGGAATTTACGCTTATAGCGGCAGTTAGAAGGGTTAAAGTATGGGTAAAGATGAAAAACTATTATTTCAAGTGTTATGCGGAACAAGGGATGCAAATATTGCTTTTTCAGATTTGCAAAATATTCTTGAAAACATCGGGTTTTCCTGCCGCATAAAAGGAGATCATTTCATTTACGCAAAAGAAGGCATAGATGAAATCATAAATATCCAACCGGATGGTAATAGAGCAAAACCGTATCAAGTGAAACAGGTCAGAAACATCATCATAAAATACAGATTGGGAGGCGGTTTGGATGTATAAGTATGAAATTATTATATTCTGGAGCGAGGAAGATAACACCTATGTCGCCGAAGTTCCGGAGCTGCCGGGGTGTATGGCGGATGGCGCAACCCATAAACAAGTTTTAGAAAACGTGGAACGTGTCATTACGGAATGGATTGAAACCGCTAACGAAATGGGACGCCCTGTTCCAGAACCAAAAGGCAGACTAAAATTTGCATAAATAAAAAACCGCTCTCTCCTACTCACAATAGGAAAGAGCGGCTCACTATCAGCAGGGCTGAAAGTACGATATGATTCGCAATAATATTGTACCAGTTTAGCCCTCAAAAATCAAGGAGGGTAAATCATGAAAGCGGCAGCATACGCCAGATTCAGCACGGATAAGCAGACAGACAACAGCATTGCGTACCAGTTTAATAAAATAAGAGAATACTGCGATAAAAACCAAATTAAAATAGTTTCATTTTTCAGCGATGAAGCGGAGTCAGGAACCAATATGGACCGGCCGGGCTTTATCGACATGGTGGCTGCAGCTGTCAGGCATGAGTTTGATGCCGTGGTTATTTACGACATATCGCGTGGATCGCGCGATGTGGGTGACTGGTTCGCTTTCCGCAAGCAGATGTTACGGTTGGGAGTTCAAGTAATTTCAGCTACGCAGAAGCTCGGTGACATTACCAATCCAAATGATTTTTTGGTTGAGCTGATTAGCGTCGGGCTAGGGGAGCATCAGGTACTTGATACCCGGCAGAAATCAATCGCAGGAACAGCCGAAAGAGCAAAGCAAGGCATATTCTGCGGTGGTATTCCTCCGCTGGGTTATGATATAGTGGATGGAAAATACTTAATAAATGAACGCGAAGCCGAAACAGTCCGAATTGTTTTTGAGGAATACGCTGCAGGGGCAAGTTATAACGCCATTATTGATAAACTGAAAGGCAAACCCGGGAAATTCGGTCGGCCACTTGGCAAAAACAGTTTATGCGATATTTTGCAGAATGAAAGATATATCGGTGTCTACACTTGGAATAAACGCATTATGAGGATTATGCGAAAGTATGCAGGCGGAAAATTAAACCCGAATTGTATTAGGCTTGAGGGGATAATCCCTCCGATCATAGACGATGAAACATGGGGAAGGGTGCGTAGTAGAATGATTCAGAGAAACCGTAGGGCAGAGAATAAAGCAAAGCGGGAATACCTTTTATCCGGTTTGATTGAATGTTCAGAATGTGGCGCGACGTATGTCGGGCATTGCTGCGTGAATAAACGCAAAGATGGAAGCACCCGGGAGACCAGGTACTATGAATGCGGAAATAAATACCGGACTCGCTCCTGCAATGCGAAAAATATAAATGCTGACCTTATTGAAACCTTCGTGGTTTCTCAGCTTAAAGCTTATCTTCTCGACGTCGATTTTGAAGAAACCGCCCAGCGTCTTGCCGATGCGGTCAATTCAGCTTCTCCAGATTGCTCAAAAGAGCGTTCGGAGCTTGCCGACATAGATAAGAAAATTTCTAACGGGGTAAAGGCGGTTATATCCGGGATGGACATTCCAGAGCTGCAAACGGAAATTGACCGCCTTCGCACCCGTAAAAGTGAACTTGAGGACATCATAGCCCATAAAGAAAATGGTGGGAAGAAGATTAACCCTGACAGTATTGTTGGTAGGTTCAATAGGGCGCTTGATTGCTGGGACAGTGATTTGAAGCGCATTATTCAAGAGTTTGTAACAAAAATATACGCCAACCCTGACGGAAGTTTTTCCGTAGAAGTTGGCGTACATATTGATGGTGCCGGTGGCCGGACTCGAACCGGCACGGTATCGCTACCGGTGGATTTTGAGTCCACTACGTCTGCCAATTCCATCACACCGGCATAAACAACGAATTATATTATATAATAAACCGAGGGAAAAATCAATATAAACCTGCGCTAAAATCGAATAAAATAAAACAGGGCGTATGCCGATTATTCGGCCCATACGCCCTGTCTGCTTTTTCGTTACGAATTAAGGCAGAAACATGGTAATGCAGTGTCTTGGACAGGCAGAAACGCAGTCGCCGCAGCCAATGCACTTAGCAGGGTCTACTGCCGCAAGGAAATTCACAACATGTACGGCGTCGTGCTGACAGGTTTTTTCGCACTTCATACAGCCGATACAGCCGATTTTGCAGACCTTGTTTGTCAGCGCGCCTTTGTCGCAGTTGCTGCACCGAACAACAGCCTGCTTGGTCGCGGGCACAAAGGTGATCAGATGCTTGGGGCAGGCCTTGACGCACATGGAACAGCCTCTGCACCGCGCGGGGTCAATTCTGGCCACTCCGTTGCAAACGCTGATCGCATCGTACTGGCAGGCGTTCACGCAGTCGCCAAGGCCCATACAGCCGTACTGACAGCTTGCAACGCCGCCGGCGACAATCGCCGCGCCCGCACAGGTCTCGATTCCTTCGTATTCCACCTTGTCGCTTGTGTTGTCGTAGCTGCCAAGGCAGTGTACCAAGGCAACCTTTGCTTCGACATCGCCCGCGTCACAGCCAAGGTATTCGGAAATGGTTTTGGCAACCGGCGCGCCGCCTACGGTGCAAAGTCCCGGTTTTGCCTCACCGGCAGACAGTGCTTTCGCGTAGCCGTCGCAGCCGGAAAATCCGCAGGCGCCGCAGTTGGCTCCCGGGAGCATATCGCGGATTGCCTCTGCTTTTTCATTTTTCGGCACAGCCATCACAATGGAGGCGACGGCAAGAATCAGGCCCGCTAAAAGGCCGATGCCGGCCACAATCAGGACCGGAGTCAATATTTCATTCATATCTGCATCTCCTAACCCAGCATGCCGTCAACAAGGCCCTGAAAGCCGAGAAACGACACGGCCGTCAGCGATGCTGCGACCAGTGTGATCGGCAGACCCTGAAGGGATTTTGGAATATCGTTGTTTTCAATTCTCTCGCGAACGCCGGCAAAGATGACCATGGCCACAAGAAAGCCGATGCCGGAGCCGAACGCGTTTACGAGCGACTGGATAAAGCCGAAGGTCGGGTCGGACTGGCCCTTCTCAATCACCAGCATGGTTACGCCCAGCACGGCGCAATTGGTCGTAATGAGCGGAAGGTAAATTCCGAGCGCATTGTAAAGCGCCGGAATATATTTCTTGAGCACGGTTTCAATAAACTGAACAAGCGCCGCGATAATCAGAATAAAGACGATTGTCTGCAAATACGCAAGGTTGAGCGGAACCAGCACAAAGGTATAAATCGGCCATGTCGCCGCGGTGGAAATCACCATGACAACGGTGACCGCAATGCTCATGCCGGTTGCGGTATCCAGCTTCTTGGAAACACCCAGAAAAGGGCAGATGCCGAGAAACTTGTTCAGAATATAGTTTTCAGTCAGTATGGCTGCCAAAAAGATGGCGACTAACCCCTTTATCATTTCTTGGCACACTCCTTTTCTTTTTCACTCATCATGGAGCAGCTTCCGCAGAGCGGGCAGTTTTGGCAGCCCAGTTCCGCCGGCGCGCCGCCTTTTTCAGCAGCCAGCTTGTTGGCCAGTGCAATCAGCATGCCGAATACAAAGAAGCCCCCGGGAGGAAGCAGGAAGATGATAATGGGGGACACGAATCCTGCGGTAATCGGAACACCGAAAACCGTTCCGGCGCCCAAAAGCTCACGGATAATGCCCATCGCAAGCAGCGTGGCGGTAAAGCCGACGCCCATGCCAAGGCCGTCCAGAATGGATGGAAGAACTTTATTTTTATTTGCAAACATTTCGGCTCTGCCCAGAATGATGCAGTTTACGACAATCAGGGGAAGGTAAATGCCCAGCGCCGCTTTCAGGCTGGGTGAATATGCTTCGATCAGCATTTGGACGATGGTAACAAATCCGGCGATCAGTGTGATGTAGCAGGGAATACGGACTTTGTCCGGAATCACCTTGCGCAGCAGGGAGATGACCGTATTGGAACCCACCAGTACAAAGGTTGTTGCAAGGCCCATGCCGATTGCGTTGCTTGCGGAGGTACTCAGCGCAAGCGTGGCACAGGTGCCGAGCACAAGGCGAAGAACAGGATTTTCTTTAATAATGCCCTTGCTGAATTCCTGCCATGGAGTTTTCGCCATCTCATTCGCCCCCCTTTACTTTTTGATATTCTTCAATTGCTTCGTTGACGCATTTTGTTACGGCTTTGCTGGTAATGGTGGCGCCCGTCATAGCCTCGATCTGGCCGTCTTTCGGGGAACCGGATTTAATCACTTCAAATCCTTTTTCAGGAGCAGTTTTCTTGTACTGGTCGCGGAAGCTTTCCTTTTCCGCGTTCAGGCCCAGGCCCGGGGTATCACTGATGGAAAGCAGGACGACGCCGGTGACCTTGCCGCCCTTGTCAATGCCGGTCATTACCTTCAGGTCGCCGCCGTAGCTCTTTGTTTTTGTGGTAAATACATATCCGGTAAGCTCGCTTCCGTTTTTGCCGATTGCGTAGGTGCCGTCGCTGGAGTCTTCAAAATTCTTTGCGGCGGGAAGAACCAGCTGACGGGAAGCGGATTCGGTTTGTTTGTTGATTTCCACAATCTTGTCACGCGTCATCAGGTTTGTCCCCGCGAGAAGCACAGCCGTGATCAGGCAGATGACAAACAGCGTGATTGTGGGGGTAAGAACTTCTTTGAAATTGATTTTCATCCTTTTGCACGCTCCTTTCCAAATGCCAGCGGGCGTGTCAAGCGCTCAATGTGCGGCACCAGAAGGTTCATNAGGATGATCGAGAAGGATACGCCTTCCGGCAGCTGGCCGAACATACGGATCAGCATGGTGATAATGCCCGCGCCGACGGCAAAGACGATCTTGCCCCGGAAGTTGATCGGGGATGTGGCGTAATCGGTTGCCATGAAAATAGCGCCGAGCAGCAGTCCGCCCGCGAGAAGGTCAAACAGGACGTTCCTGCCGGCAATCAGGGAAATCACGGCGACCGTTCCTATGTAGCACAGTGGAATGACGGGGCTGATGACCTTGCGGACCACCAGGTAAACGCCGCCCAGGATCAGCGCGACCGCGCAGGTTTCGCCAAGGCATCCGGCGCGCACGCCCACAAACATATTGAGCAGCGTCGGCATGGCGCCGCTCGCACCGCTTTTTAAAATGCCGAGCGGGGAAGCTGTGGTCATCGCATCAGTCTGATGCAGGTAATAGAACGGGGTGTTCCAGGTGCTCATCGGGGCGGGAAAAGAGGACATGAGAATGATGCGCGCGGTCAGCGCGGGATTCACAAAGTTCTGTCCGATTCCGCCGAACATCTGCTTCACTACCACAATGGCGACGATTCCGCCGAAGATTACAATGAACGGACTGACGCCCACGGGCACGTTGAAGGCAATCAGTATGCCGGTTACCACAGCGCTCAGGTCGCCGATGGTGTTTTCGCGCTTCATGACCTTCCGGCAGACATATTCGCTTAAAACACAGGAGGCTACGGAGCAAATAATCAGCACAAGGGCTTTGGGCCCAAAGATGATTACAGAGGCGATCGCCGCCGGCGTCAGCGCAATGATGACGTCCAGCATGATCTTGCGGGTTGTCACGCCGCTTTTGATATGCGGGGACGAGGATACAATCAGTTTATCTGTCATTATTTTTTACCTCCCGCTTTTACCAGTCCCTTGCCGAGCCGGATTGCCTGTACAAGAGGCCTGCCCGCAGGGCAGTTGAAGGCGCAGGTTCCACATTCCATGCAGTCCATTACGTCGTACTCCTGCAGCTTTTCGATGTCTTTTGCATTGGAGTATTTTTCAAGCTGTGTGGGAATCAGGTTCATGGGGCAGCCGTCCACGCAGCGGCCGCAGCGGATGCAGGAGGTCGGCTCGCTCATACGCGCTTCCTGCTCGCCAAAGGCGAGGATGCCGTTGTTCTGTTTGAGAACCGGCAGCTCGTCATTTGCAAGGGCAAGGCCCATCATAGGTCCGCCCATCAGCATTTTCTTCGGCTCCGTCTGATAGCCGCCGCAGAATTCGATGATATCCGCGATTTTCGTGCCGATCGGAACGATGACGTTCTGCGGGTTTTTGATGGCGGAACCGTCGATGGTAACCCGCTTTGTGACAAGCGGCATCCCTGTCTTCAGGAATTTGGCGATAAACGCCACGGAGGTGACGTTCATGACCAGGCAGCCGACGTCGGCCGGCAGTTTTCCCATCGGGATTTCCCGGTCCGTGCAGGCTTTGATCAACACTTTTTCAGCGCCTTGCGGGTAACGGGCGTGCAAAGGCAGGATGCGCACGCGGTCATCCGGGTCGTTGGTTTTGCTGTCCGCTATTTTTTTAAGAACCTCAATGACATCGGGCTTATTGTCCTCAACGGCAATGATGACGCGCTCCACCTTCAACAGGTCAAGCACGGCGTAGATTCCGGAAAGAACATCCCATGAATTTTCAATCGCCTCGCGGTTGTCCGCCGTAATATATGGCTCGCATTCCGCAACATTGACAATCATGGTATCAATCTTTTTGTCCTTTGGCACATTCAGCTTTACGTGTGCCGGGAAACCCGCGCCCCCGAGTCCCACCAGCCCGGATTCCCGGATCGCTTTTATGAAGTCTTCCGGCGTTTCCGTTACCGGCGGCTTTACATCGGGAGAAACGGTCATTGTGCCGTCGGAGTCGATTACGACCGCGTCGGTATACTGCCCGCCGGGCAGCATTACCTTTTTTATCGCGCTGACCCTGCCGGATATGCTCGCGTGAATCGGGGCGCTGATGAAAGCGCCGCTGTCTGCAATTTTCTGTCCCACAAGAACCGTGTCGCCAACCTTTACAAGGGGTGCGCAGGGTGCGCCGACGTGCTGCTGCATAGGCAGTACTACCTGCGCCGGAGGCGGCATCACGGCGGACTCTGTCTGCGCCGTGTTCTTTTTGTGGGGAACGTCCGCACCGCCATGCGTTTTGTATGGCTTGGTCGGAAATGTCAATTCCATGTTCTTTGTCCTCCATTACTTATTCAATCTATTATCAATGGCCAAATATCGGCTATGACGACTATAAAAACAAGCCCGCGGAACCTGTCCGCAGGCGTGCCGTGCATAAAGCGGCAATAATTGAAAATTGAATAATGTATGAAAATCTTAATAGCTTATTCTACTCCATTGTTTATCAAATTATATTGCTTGTTTACAATTTTAAAAGAATTTCCAATTTTATCTGTTACAAATACTCTGTTTTTTGTGTCTATAAAAATGCCGGCCGCGTTGTATTCTTTTAAAAGGGCGGCTCCTTTTTCTTTTCCCAGAACAAAACATGCCGTAGAAAGCGCGTCGCTCAATGCACCGTTGTCACATACTACCGTAACAGAAATCAGACCGTTGTTTTCGGGATAGCCTGTTTTCGGGTTCAAAAGATGATGATAGGTAACGCCGTTTTCCGTAAAGGTTTTTTCGTATGTACCAGAGGTGGACACAAACCCGGAAGCAAGGTCAATCGTACCCATGGAAGCGCTCTGCGTTTCCGTGCTGCGGGGGTCGCGCACGGCAATGTGCCAGGCGGATTTGTCAGCCTTTGCACCAAATACCCCGACGCTGCCGCCCACGGCAACAACGCCGCAATCCGCGCCCGCCTGACGGTAGGCTGCAACCGCTTCATCACAGGCGGCGCCTTTTCCGATGGCGCCAAGGTCAACCGCCATGTAGTGCAGCTTTAAGGAAGCAGTGGAATCTTCCGTGTTTACCCTCAAATCATTGAAGTTAACATATTTTAAATATTTCGAGATATCTGACTTTGCGGGCACGTGCTGGTTGCTGCCGCCGAAATCCCACATGGAGGTAATCGGCAGAATAGTGGGGTCAAAGGCCCCGCCGGATTTTTGCGCGACATCAAGACTCTTTTGCAGCAGCGCGATTGTTCTTGCATCAAGTTTGACCCAGTCGGAACCGGAGGCCTGATTCAATTTGTAAATATCCGAATCCGTAATCCTCCACGAAATCAGGCTTTCCAGTTCCCCTGTTTTTTTGGCGGCGGCTGTCGCCGCAGCTTGTGCGTTTTTACCGTAAACCGTCTGCTGAACGTAAGTCCCCATGGCGTAGTTTGTACATTCGTAGCTTTTTACACGCTGCCCGTATCTGACCCAGATAGAGACAAGACAGACAAGAATGACGGTCAGCAGGGTGCTGAGCGCCAGAATGATTTTTTTATTTTTCTCCATTTTTTCCTCCCGATAGAACTGCTTAGAATTATATCATGATTTCAGGTTATTTCAAGGTTTATTTAAAATGGAAGCCGGCCCCCGGCTTAATTGCCGGAAGATGGCTTCCATTTATCGCCGCCGTCCGTGCTTCCAAAATGTCTTATGAACAGGAACAGGCTGATTATTTTTGCAATGGAGGAGAGGGCGTCAATTTCCTCAAGGGGCCAGATCCGGTTCGGGTCACATTCATCAAACCCCACAATCCCCTTAAAGGATTCCCCTTCGAAAATTGCCAAATGAAGAAGCGAGCGGACTCCGCGGGCCTGAAACAGGCCGCGCAGGGGATGCGGCAGTTGGCCGGTATCGCCGCAGAAAAAGATACCTTCTTCATTAAAGAACTCGAAATAACCGTCCATGTCCCTAACAGCTATATATTGTGTATGGCTGCCGGGGACATCGGGGCTTTCGGCGCACCATTCGTGTGTGTTTATCGCACAGGAATGGTCCGGTGCGGCCTCGTAGATATATGCCCGACTCACATGAAAGCGCTCTCCGGCGATTTTCAGCACAATGCCGACCGCGCTGTCCGTGTCTTTGGCATGATAAAGCATATCGAATACATAGGACAGCATGTCGTCCTGGAAGGACTTGTGCTGCTTTAGAGTGCTTTTCAGGGTCGGGGTCAATGTGTTGCAAAATTCGGCAGCGGTGTTCATGCTCCGGAGCGCCGCAATATTGCTATCAAAAACAACATACTGGTTTCTGCCGCGACGTTTTGCCTCGTAAAGGGCGGCGTCCGCTTTTTTGTATAAATCTGTATAGGACAGGCCGTCTTTGGGATAAGTGGCGATTCCGATGCTGCCGGAGATACAGTAGTGCTTTGAATCATTGCCGAAGGTCTGTTTCAGGCTCTGGTGGATGGCGGATGCTTTTTCGGCGACAAGGGACAGGTCGCTGATATTTTTTAACAGTACCATAAATTCGTCCCCGCCGATGCGCCCCACCACGTCGGAAGCGCGGAAAAGCTTTTTCAGCTTGCTGCCGATACCTGCCAGTACCGCGTCGCCGAACATATGGCCAAGGTTGTCGTTGATTTCTTTGAAGTGGTCGACATCAATAATATAGAGGGCGGAAAGCGCATTGCCGACAAGCGCCTGTTCAATAGAGACTTTTGTAGCGGATTTGTTCAGCAATCCTGTCAGCCCGTCGCGCTGCGCCTTCTGCATCAGTTTTTGCGTGGCTTCCTTTTGGCAGGTGATATCGCTGATTCTTCCGATTGCCCGAACCGGTTTGCCGTCTTTATTGAAAATGGTGGTTATTTTGATGTTGTACCAGAGATAGGCGCCTTTCTCATCTTTCAGCCTGCATTCGCCCTCCGCGCTGTGGGCTCCGTCTTTTACGCTGGAAAACAGAGACCGGAACATACCGACGTCATCCGGGTGAATGATCTGGCTTTTCAGCACGCTGTCCGGAAAGTCACGGATGCCCCGGTCGCTGCCGAACATGTACAGGCTGCTGGAACTGTGGGACACCATGCCATTTAATATGTCGTATTCAAAAATCATGCTGTCCGACTGGTCAAGTACAATTTTATAGCGTTCGTTGCTGATTTCCAGTTCCTGCATGATTTCCCGCTGGCCGGTAATATCTGTCAGCAGACAGTACAGCTCAGCCTCCAGCCCGCTTTCAGCCATCAGCTGCCCCTTGTCAAGAATCCAGATCAGGGAGCCGTCTTTTCGCAGCAGGCGATACTGCACGTCTATGACGCTGCCTGCCTGAAGCTGGATGTCAATGCTGTGCCGGATGGTTTCCCGGTCGGGTTCATAAATCATTCCGATGAACTGATTATGGAAAAGACGGTCTATTTCTTCCGAAGTAAAGCCGGTCAACTGCAGAAAACCGTCGCTGCAATATACCATGGTAAGGAAGCCGTCGTATTTGCAGCGCTGTACACAGCCGGGAATATTCGCGGCCAGAGCCTTCAGCTCCTGGCTCCCTTTCTTCAGGTCGCTGTTTTTGCGCCGCAGGAGTGCTACGGCGTAAATTCCAAGCAGCAGAAAGGTCAGCGCGGTGCCAAGCACGGGGATTCCTGACAGCAGCAGAATGTGTCTGAATGCAGAAAATATTGTGTCGTCCTGAACGGCGGCAACCAGATACCAGTCTGTGCCGCTGACGGGAGTAAAGTACAGATGGCTGACCTTGCCGCCGGACTTGCACGGTGCTGTGCCGCTTGTAGAATGGCCGATGATACTGCGGATGCTGTCGACGCTGTTGCTGTTTTCACGATTTGCGTTGAGGAGAAAGGAAAAGAGATTTTTTTCATGATTATCGAACGGCGTGTCCGACTGCAAGATGACGCTGCCGTCCCGCCTGATCAGCAGGCGGGAACCCGCGCCGTTATATACGGGGGTATTAAGGATGTTCTTTGCCGGGCCGGCGTCGGAGACACCCAGCAGGACTCCGGAAACGGTTTTATCCCGATAAACCGGAACGGAAAAAAGCAGGCTTTCTTTTCCAAACAGAGGAGAAGCGCTGGAATCACAGATCACTTTGTTTCCGTTCAGGGATTTCTTAAAAAAATAATATCCGGCCATGTTGCTTTTCGCACCGGTGTCCGTGGTGCCGTCACCATTCTGATCGGCAACGAAGGTCTGCACGAACGCACCGTTCTTTGAAAAAGAATGCATGGTATCCAGAACACTTTTATCACTCTGAACATTTCTGCCGCCGATAAAAGAGGATAAAGAGCTTAACACGGCAAATTTTTCATTCAGCTTTGCAGTCATGGACGTGGAATCGCGCCGTTCGTTTTCTGCAATCTCTTTATTGACGGACGTGAGAACATCTTTGTTTAGCTGTACCGTAAATACGATAAATGAGGCGGCCAGAATGGAGAAGCAAACAGCGGGAATCAGAGCGGCCTTCAGTTTCGGCTTGATTTTCATGCTCTCACGTTCTTTCCATGCAGTATGGGATCGCGGTGACAGGTTACAGAATTTCCAACATCTGGCATTGCTGTAATTAAAATATACACTATTTCATTTTTCAGTGCAATCTTTAAATAGGCCTTGTTTGCAAATTAAAAATCGGCGTAATTTTAGCCGGAACAGACAAGATTCTTAATTTTACAAATAAGACCTGATTTGACAGCAATAATTGTTGCAGCAATTTCAAATACGAACTTAAAAACAGAGGTGGATACGGAAATTTATTATTTCCGGTGTGAGGATAGGTCCCGTATTTTTGCAGGCGATAATTTTTATGCAGATTATGACTGCGTTATGCTTGACGTCCGCCGCGCCGCCGCCGGATGCAATGCCGGGATTGAGGGAACCTCGTGAAGGTAATCAAACATCTGTGATTTAGCTGATGGAAACCAATACATAAAACACATATATAACCGGTGTGAATTTGTATTTTATTACAAATTTGCATAAAAATACTTTTTACTTTCACACAATATGCTATACTATAAAAAATCCAATTATTACGGCAATTCCAGTTAAAATTGCGGCGGCAGTTGTGCTTTTATATTGCTGTCAGGATATATTTGTATTTTGGGAGGAAACGATGTCGGTTCAGAAGGTAAAGGATTATTTAAAATTATACGGCATGGAGGAGCGGCTTCACGAGTTTTCGGTTTCAAGCGCAACGGTGGAGCTGGCCGCGCAGGCACTGGGTGTTGAGGAAGCGCGCATTGCCAAGTCCATCTCTTTTCATTGTGATGACGGCTGCATCATCATTGTCACCGCGGGTGATGCGAAGGTGGACAACGCAAAATTCAAGGCTGAGTTCGGGACAAAAGCAAAAATGCTTGCTCCCGATGAGGTGGAGCAGCTGACGGGGTATCGGGTCGGAGGCGTCTGCCCGTTTGGAAATCCGCCCTGTGCGAAGGTGTACTGTGATGTTTCGTTGAAACGGTTCTCCAAAATTTTTCCGGCAGGCGGCAGCGCGAGCTCGTGTGTGGCACTGAGCTGTGAGGAACTCTTTGACGTCTCTAAAAGCATAAAGTGGGTGGATGTCTGCAAAAACTGGCAGGATTCACAGGAAAAGGGATAAGGGACTGATCATATGAGGATGCGCAATAAACCGTGGGCTGCGCCGGAGCTGGACGCGTGTGATTTTTTTGTCCGTAATCCCGCGCAGTATATGGGAAAGTGGCACAGCTTTTTTCAGCGGCGACAGCCCATTCACCTTGAACTCGGCTGTGGAAAGGGCCTTTTTATTGCCGGGCTTGCGCCTGAAAATCCGCAGATAAACTATATGGGCATTGATTTGAAGGATGCGGTTCTCGCTCCGGCCAAGCGCAACATTGAACAGGCGTTTCAGCAGCGGGGCGGGAAACCCGCCAATGTGGTTCTAATGGCGCAGGATATTGAACGCATTTTGACGGTGATGAATTCCGACGACACAGTGGATAGAATCTATATTAATTTCTGCAACCCGTGGCCAAAGGCCAAGCATCACAAGCGGCGCCTGACCTATCCCCGCCAGCTTGAAAATTATAAACAAATACTGGCCTGCAGAGGGGAAATCCATTTTAAAACGGATGACGATTCCCTTTTTGACGATTCCCTTGTCTATTTTAAAGAAAGCGGATTTGAAATTCTGACCTTAACATACGACCTGCATGCCGGCAACTGCCGGGGGAATGTGCTGACGGAACATGAAAAAATGTTCATGGAGAAAGGTGTTAAAATAAAGGCGCTGGTTGCGCGGCGCGCAGAAAATTAAGTTCGCTTTTATTTATTTTTGCAGTATGCATTGACAAACATTGCAATATTCATTATAATTCCTATAAGTTTAGTAGTGTTATTTGAGGGGGGTGCCGATTTGGGCGAGGCTATCATCGAAATTCAGTCGCTGAGCAAGACCTTTCGAACAAAGGACTCAGAGGTGCGCGCTTTAAACAATATTAACCTTACGATTGAAAAGGGCGATATTTTTGGCATTATCGGTATGAGCGGAGCCGGAAAGAGCACACTGGTGCGATGTATCAATATGCTGGAGAAACCGTCGAAAGGGACTGTGTTGTTTGACGGACGCGACTTATCCAGCCTGTCAAATGCGGAGCTGCGGGAAGTCCGTCATTCCATGGGGATGATTTTCCAGCAATTTAACCTTTTAATGCAGCGTACGGCAGAGCGGAATATCTGCTTTCCGCTGGAACTGGCTGGCGCGGATAAGACATCCGCAAGAAAAAGGGCAAAGGAGCTTCTGGAGCTTGTAGGACTGTCCGATAAGGCGCAGTCGTATCCATCCCAGCTTTCCGGCGGCCAAAAGCAGCGCGTGGCCATTGCCCGCGCGCTTGCGACCAATCCGAAGGTGCTTCTGTGCGACGAAGCCACCAGCGCGCTTGACCCGACTACCACCACGTCCATTCTGGCGCTGCTCAAGGACATTAACTGCCGCATGGGCATCACCATTGTGATTATTACGCACCAGATGAGTGTGATTGAGGAAATCTGCAACCGCGTCGCCATTATTGATGAAAGCCAGATTGCCGAATCGGGCGCCGTGGAAGACATATTTTACAGGCCGCAGACGGCGGCTGCGCAAAAACTGGTTTATCCCGAAGGCAAGCATGCCGATAAAATCATCAGCAAGCGATGTATGCGCATTGTGTTTGACGGCAATTCTTCTTTTGAGCCTGTTATTGCAAATATGGTGCTTGACTGCAAGGCGCCCGTCAATATCCTTTACGCAGACACCAAAAATATAGACGGTAAGGCATTTGGCCAAATGGTGGTTCAACTGCCGCAGGACGAGGCTCTGGCGCAGAAGATGTTTGCCTATGTGCGCGCAAGGGGATTGTCCGCTGAGGAGGTGAGCGGTTATGTGGGATGAGTCGACGCTGAGCATGTTGGTGCAGGGCATTGGTGAAACCCTGTATATGACGCTGGTTTCCACACTGTTCGCCTACATTGTCGGATTGCCCGTGGGCATCCTGCTGTACACCAGCGCAAAGGACGGGATCCGCCCGCACGCCGCGTTGTATAAAATTTTAGACGTGATCGTCAATCTGACACGTTCCATTCCTTTTCTGATTCTGCTGATTGCCATCATTCCGTTTACCAGACTGGTTGTCGGCACTTCTATCGGTTCAACAGCAACCATTGTTCCGCTGACTTTATCGGCGGCTCCTTTTATTGCAAGGCTTGTTGAGTCCTCGCTCAAAGAGGTTGACATCGGTGTGATTGAAGCCGCGCAGTCCATGGGTGCGTCTGATTTTCAGATCATCTGGAAGGTTTTGCTTCCGGAGTCAAGGCCGTCCCTGATTGTCGGCTGCGCCATCGCGGTCACCACGATTCTGGGATACTCCGCCATGGCGGGGATTGTCGGCGGCGGCGGACTTGGCACCATTGCAATCAATTACGGCCTCTATCGCTGGCAGGGCGAAATGATGCTTGCCGCCACGGTTCTGCTGGTCGTGATCGTTCAGGTGCTTCAGGGCATCGGAATGAAAGCTGCCGGACTGAGCGACAAAAGAAAATAAGTTCGTTCATTTAAAATTGGAGGTATTATTTATGAAAAAGCTATTATCAACAATATTAATTGCGGCACTGTCCGTTTCCGTGTTTGCCGGCTGTGCAAATTCGGGCGCTGCTTCTTCAGCTGCGGGTTCCGCCGCTGCCGCAAGCACGGCCGCGACAGCAAAGAAAATTGTGATCGGCGCTTCTCCGACACCGCATGAAGTCATTTTAAAGGAAGCGGCCAAGCTTTTGAAGGCAAAGGGCTATGACCTTGAAATCAAGGAATTTTCCGATTATGTGATGCCTAACACCGCGCTGGACGGCAAAGAGCTTGACGCAAACTATTTCCAGCACCAGCCGTATCTGGATGAATTCAACAAGGAAAAGGGCACCAAGATTGTTTCCGCGGGCTCCATTCATTATGAGCCGTTTGGCATTTATGCAGGAAAAACCAAGACGCTTGCCGATTTAAAGGACGGCGCCACCATTGCGGTGCCGAATGATACCTCCAATGAAGCGAGAGCGCTCCTCCTTCTTCAGGCGCAGGGGCTGATCAAGCTGAAGGATGACGCCGGCATTACCGCGACACAGAAGGACATTACGGAAAACAAGAAAAATCTGAAATTTACGGAAATTGAAGCCGCCCAGCTGGTGCGGGCTCTGCCCGACGTAGATCTCGCCGTTATCAACGGCAACTATGCCCTTGAGGGTAACCTGAAGGTTTCCGACGCACTCGCAGTGGAAGCGGCAGACTCCCTTGCGGCAACCACTTACGCCAACATTATTGCTGTCCGTTCGGGCGACGAGAACCGTGAGGACATCAAGGCGCTTGTCGAAGTGCTCAAGAGCGACGAAATGAAAACCTTCATCACCAAAACTTTTAACGGGGCCGTGGTTCCTGTAAAATAAACGGAATTGCAATGAGTCTCGGAACACCTGTGCGGATTTTTTACGCACAGGTGTTTTGCGTTGAAATAGACAGCGTATTTTGCTACAATAGGATTAATCCGCTTATTTACAGTAATTTCAGTCAAAACCGTTTTGTCATTCAAATCGGACGTTATCTCCCCCGCCGAAGGCGGGGAGATAATAAAATTCCTTCTAATCATTTTTGAAATTACTGTAAAAAGAAAAAAGGAAACAATTTTTGATGTAGGAGCATGGTTATGAAGTGCTATCAAATTACAGAGGAAACACTGAAAGAAACAGAAACGCCGTTTACACCGGACACGGTGTGTGTCTGTACGCCGGACGAACTGCGCGACCGTCATTTTAACGCGGCGCCGCACACGTTTGAAGAGTGCGCAAACCCCGGGCCAGCCAAGCTGGAGGCTTACGACGGATATGATTTTATTCTGCTCAATGTGGTAAATGACAATGAACGGTATCTTACCCATCGGATCGGGCTTTATCTTATGCCGGATTTTATTGTTTTTGTCAGTAACTGGGAGAACAAGGCGGTTCAGGATGTGCTGGATGTCTTTGCTGCGGGAAAAACGTCCAATCTGAATATCACGCGCATCCTTTATGCGTTTTTCAATAATTTGACCATTCATGATTCGGAAGAACTGGAAGCACTGGAGGAGGAGATCTCCGATATTGAGGAACGAGTGATGGAGGGGGCTTCCGAGGATTTTATAAAGGACATCGTCACTATGCGGAAGAAATTGATGTTCTATAAAAAATATTATGAGCAGCTGCTGGATGTAGCGGAAAGCATTGAGGAAAATTCCAACGGAATTTTGTCCTCCGGCGCGCTGCGCTATTTCAAAATGTTTACGTCCCGCGTGGACCGTCTGAACCGCAGCGTCCTCAATCTGCGCGACTATATCACGCAGGTGCGGGAGGCTTACCAGTCGCAGGTGGATATCGGACTGAACGCTATTATGAAGCTGTTTACCGTCATCACCGCCATTTTTCTGCCCCTCACGCTGCTGGTCGGCTGGTATGGCATGAATTTTAAAAATATGCCGGAACTTCAGTGGCGGTACGGCTACGCCTTCGTGGTCTGTCTTTCCGTCGGCGTTGTGGTGTTCTGCATTCTTTATTTTAAAAAAAAGAAGATGCTGTAAAAGATTTATTATTTGAAAGTAATTTTCAGAAAAGGCTGGAAGTATTTTGCACAGTGTACTATAATTATTGTAAATAAAATACTTTTCGGGGCAAAATAAGGCTGTTGTTCCGTTATAGTGAACAAAAAATATAAGCCGAGTGAAAAAATATTGACAATATCACAACGTTGGTGTATAGTATAAATGATTTGAAACCGGTTTCAAGAAAATGAAATTAAAAGCCCGTTTCAGCTGCATTTTTACAGGAAAGTTATGGTGATCATTTTGGCTCAGATCAGCGATGTGGCAAGATTAGCCGGTGTTTCATCGGCAACTGTATCACGTGTCATCAACGGGACGGCAAAGGTAAGCGAGGAAAAGATAAAACGCGTTATGGAAGCAATTGATGCAACCGGTTTCAAGCCAAATGAAATCGCGCGTTCTCTTTATAAAAAATCCTCTAAAATTATCGGCTATATTGTGCCGAGCATCCTGAATGTTTTTCTGACTGAAATCGGCCGCGCGATTGAAGATGAGGCGTTTCAGAACGGCTACAAAATGATTTTATGCAATTCGGATGAAAATCCGAAAAAAGAAGTGGCTTATATTAATATGCTTACCGCCATGAATGCGGACGGCATCATTATTACCGCGAACAATGACAATCTTGATGAAGAAATCCGCAGTTGTCCGCTTCCTGTTGTCGCGCTGGATAAAGA
>JGI20225J20221_1002172_pt1 | contig 24057 bp, 20 predicted proteins | sample BioMet4_FD_20221 | JGI IMG/M metagenome (IMG submission 20221)
ACTCTTTGGATAACTTCCCTTGAGGCGATTCCCGTTGAAGATAATGTTGGAAGGGTAACAAAAGGCCTTTATCACTTCTAAAGTGTCGCCGTAATAGAGGTACTAATTATGAGAGGATAATGGTGTTAGCCGCAACAGCTAGATGATTTTGACGTATAAATCGGGTTAAAAATACGTTAGCCGACCCCATTGCGGTCTTGTAAATATTTTGACGTTCAGGGCCAAGGAAAAAAGTAAATTTACACACTATAAAGTCGTCCCCGGCTAGGTCGTTTCCCCCCAAAATTTTTAAAAAACCGTCGTTCTGGTAAGGTCTCGCACCAAACTTAGGCCTCGGTAAATGTTGTTAAAGGGGATTTCCTGCCTTGTAATGAATTTTGATTAAGCAACTAAGGAAAAACGGTATTTGGGTAGGCAGGCAATCTTCCTACCTCAAAATTCGCCCTAGAGTAGCAAAAGGGTTAGGCGATTTTACAAGAAAAAAATTTAATAAAATCGTGTATTTCCATCTCTTTTTGTTGACTATTTGTTTTCTTTTCCTGTATTTTGTCGTAAACTGCTCTTTATTCAGGAGTAAAAATTCCTGAATAGTTTAGTATATACATGTTTTCTCGATTATAAGACCTCTATTTGATCTGCGATCATAACCATGATGCTGATTTTGAACCAACAGCTGATATTATTCGAAGTATAACTCAGAAAGTGATAGATAATGGTTTGCCAAAAGGTGTTTGTCTGAATGTGAATTTTCCGTTATGTCCTGAAATTAAAGGAGTGAAAATATGCCGTCAAACAGTAGGACAATGGACACACGAATGGGCGCGTAGAAGCCATCCTAATGGAAGTGAATATTTCTGGTTGACTGGCGATTTTGAAAATCATGAGCCGGATGAGGAAGATACAGATAATTGGGCGCTAAATCACGATTATGCAGCAATTACTCCTACAAAAGTTGATGTTACAGCTTATGAGGTTATGGATCAGCTGAAGGCCTGGAACTTATAAAAGATAAGAATGAAATATTATTTAATTGTAGGTGAGGCTTCGGGTGATTTACATGCGTCTAATTTGATGAGTGAATTGAAACGAGAAGATGCTAATGCTGAGTTTCGTTTCTTTGGCGGGGATTTAATGTCTGCTCAGGGAGGAACACGTGTGAGGCACTATAAAGATTTGGCATACATGGGTTTTATTCCTGTACTTCTGCATTTGCGCACTATTTTTGCCAATATGAAATTGTGCAAGGAAGATATTATTTCTTATGCACCAGATGTGGTAATATTGGTTGATTATCCCGGATTTAATCTGTCAATTGCAAAGTTTGTGAAAACACAGACAAGGATTCCGGTTTACTATTACATTTCTCCCAAAATATGGGCATGGAAAGAATATCGCATAAAAGATATAAAGAAGTATGTTGATGAACTGTTTTCAATTCTTCCTTTTGAAGTTGATTTCTTCCATGGACACCAATATCCCATACATTATGTAGGTAATCCAACTGTTGATGCGGTTGAGACTTTTCGTGCAAATCATCCGGAGGATTTTACTTCTTTTACTGCTGAAAATGGGCTGGCCGAAAAACCAATTATTGCATTGCTGGCAGGTAGCAGAAAGCAGGAAATAAAAGATAATCTTGCCCTGATATGTTTGAAAGCTGTGCTTCTAAGTTTTCAGGTTATCAGTTAGTATTGGCAGGTGCTCCGGGCATTTCTTCAGATTATTACCAGAATTATATTCAGGGAGTAAAGGTGAAATTGGGTTTTTGAATCAGACATATCGTTTTTGCTTCAACATTCATCTGCAGCTTTGGTTAACCTCGGGAACTGCAACACCCTTGAGACTGCTTTGTTTCGTGTACCTCAGGCTTGTTTGTTATCATACGCCACTAGGCCAAAAGTTATTTCCTTTCCTTAAAAAGAAAATTTTTGAAGGTCAAGTTTATTCATTAGTTAATCTTGTTGCCGGGAAAGAGATTGGTTCGCGAACTTGTAGCAGGATACAATGGACTGGTTGATAATATGCAGGTCGGAATTAAAGCTTGTATTACTTGATAATGTAAAGCGTCAGCAAATGCTTGATGAAATGTGACCGGGATGATTAAAATTTCTTGGTCCTTCTGGTGCCTCAAAGAAAACCGCTACTAAGATGGTTGAATTACTGAAAAACCGCTAAGGTAAACTGTAAGTCTGATAGATAATTACCAGAATATTAAAAAACTTTTTTAAGCATAATTTAATTAGCCGGCAATGCAGTAAAATGATTGCGCGGCTTTGTTTTATTCTTATGTAGTAAACAAATTTAGAGTTATGAAAAGATTAAGTTATTATCTACTGTTATTTAGTGTTGGTTTTAGTTCCAACCTTTCAATTCTTGCGCGATTCTTGCATGATGATGCATTGGTTAATTCATTTAAGCGTAATTTACACTAATCGCTTTGGGTACCAGTAAAAGTTGATGCTTGGTAATGTTTCCCTTCGTTTTTGGCAATAAATGGAGAAAAGTTAATGGGCCGGCCGCCACTCTTTCGTTCCATATAAAGAATCTTGAAAATGGGAACAAGAATAATTGCGAAACTTTTTACACTGTTAAGTTGATGGCCCGCAGAATGGTTTTCGAATCATTATGTTCGTACCTGAAATGATTCATTCTGTAATATTAACTAAGAATATAAATTTAATCTACAGAAGAAAATAAAGATTAGCATAGGAGAGACGATCCTGCTAAGAAATTAGCAGATATGTGGGTAGGTGGTGGATTATCTAAAATGGTAAGCAGTTTGACATGAAATAATTCCCGGTGCTGCGCATTTAAAGCATCGCGTTTTTTAACCTTCGTAAAGAATACCAACGTTCGCAATATCCTTGGATGGATGGTACTATATTCATCTTGAATATCGCTGTATAAATGATAATGAATGATGTTTACAGACTATGTAGCCACATAGTATTGTTTTCAATTCAAGCTTGAAAGATATGGGCGTTTTGGCCCATACAAGACAAGAAAGGATTGAAAATCAGCGATTATTTCGGGCTGTGAATGGCTGAAAAGCGTCATTACTATTGACTATAAAGACCCCTTCAGACTAATAAGTTTAATAGCTGCTTTTAAACCTGCCCGTATTAATGGAAGAAAGGATCCAAACTTAAAGAATTGCTTGGCATGGAAAGGGCAATATGGATGTTTAAATTTAAAAAAAGGAAGTCACTTAGTGACTTTCCTTTTTTAATATATCGATGTTTAATTGTTACTTAAAACAATGTGATAACCATAAAGATATATAAGCGAGGGCAGCCAGGAACTGCAATTAAAATAAGCCTGCTCAAAGCCGATCCAGTATTTCGCGCGCATGTCTCGCGGGAAAAAAAAGTTTCCGGAATCTTTTTATGCCCATATGTCTGCTTTTATCATGTTGAGCTCTGCCCTAAGTCTGCGCCCCAGGCTTTTCCTGAATGGCAGAAACACTACAAGACCTTAATCCGCGCCCATTTTTCAATAGAAGATAAGAATGGGAAAGAAATCTACCTTAAAAAACAAAACCAGTTAATCCAATGTGATAACAGCTTCGGCAATAAAACCTTCCGCCATGATTTCCTTTGGAGAGGTTCGGTTCTAATAAATCTGCTGGCCTTGCCGAATTAAATGTTTCCCAAACAATATGCCACCGCAGTGTTCCATTTTAGCCATATAAAGATGGCAAAATGGATAAATGGAAGAAGCATAGGTTGTAAACTCCACTGTTTCCAATATTATCTACCTGAAATGCAAAAGAACACTTTAGTAATGGCAAGATGGCCAATCCCAATATAAATCTGAGCCCAGCGTTGCAGTTAGGCCATATTGTTTTACAGGATTTGCGTTTTTCGTGGGGATAGAAGTTTTCGGCCCTGCATAATTCAGATACTATTATCAGTAAAAAAGATAAGGGGATTTGAAAATCTGTGAACCGGAGAGATTTCATACAGAACCCCAGAAAAGCAAAAAAGAGGGNNNNTCTGTTGCCATGATTTCGGCAGAGCGAGAAGTCCATGGACGCTTTCCGAAAATGCGTTCTACGTCTTCAGCAAAAATAACTTCTTTTTCTATCAATAAATTAGCCAAAGCATTATGCTGCTCTTTATGTTCTGAAAGAATTCTTTTTGCTCTGTCATACTGACCATTGATTAAAAGCTTAGCTTCTTCATCAATCATTTCGGCTGTTTTATCACTATATGGCTTGTTGAAAGAATATTCTTCGTTATTATAGTAGCAAAGGTTAGGGAGTTTATCACTCATACCCAGATAAGCAATCATTCCATACGCCTGCTTGGTTACACGTTCCAAATCATTCATTGCTCCGGTAGAAATATGACCTACAAATAATTCTTCGGCTGCACGTCCTCCAAGTGTAGCACACATTTCATCCTGCATTTGTTCTTTGGTAGTAATCTGTCTTTCCTCAGGTAGATACCATGCTGCGCCTAAAGCTCGTCCGCGAGGGACAATAGTAACCTTAATCAATGGATTTGCATGTTCAAGTAACCATGAAAGACTTGCATGTCCGGCTTCGTGGAGTGCAATAGTCTTGCGCTCTTCGATAGTCATTATTTTGCTTTTCTTTTCCAAACCACCAATAATTCTGTCAACAGCATCCAGAAAATCTTGCTTGCCTACAAATGTTTTTCCATGACGGGCTGCAATCAAAGCAGCTTCGTTACAGACATTTGCAATATCTGCACCTGAGAAACCAGGTGTTTGACGAGCCAAAAGATCAACATCTACTGTTTCATCTATTTTAATTGGACGTAAATGAACTCCGAATACTTCTTTTCTTTCATTCAAGTCGGGCAAATCTACATGTATCTGACGGTCAAAACGTCCTGCACGAAGCAGAGCCTTGTCAAGTATATCCGCACGGTTGGTAGCAGCCAGAATAATAATACCACTATTAGTACCAAAACCATCCATTTCGGTGAGTAATTGGTTCAATGTATTTTCGCGTTCATCATTTCCACCCATGCTTGGATTCTTTCCGCGTGCCCGTCCTACTGCATCAATTTCATCGATGAAAATAATACAAGGAGATTTTTCTTTAGCTTGTTTAAACAAGTCTCTTACACGCGATGCACCAACACCTACGAACATTTCTACAAAGTCGGAAAGTCGGAACCCGAAAGGGAGAAGAATGGTACATCAGCTTCGCCGGCTACAGCCTTGGCAAGTAATGTTTTACCTGTTCCCGGAGGGCCTACAAGTAATGCTCCTTTAGGAATTTTTCCTCCTAATTCAGTATATTTTTGTGGATTTCTAAGGAATTCTACAATTTCTTCAACTTCCTGTTTTGCTTCAGCTAATCCGGCCACATCCTTAAAGGTAACTTTAACCGATCCTCCTTTTTCGAATAGTTGTGCTTTTGATTTTCCAACGCTAAAGACGTTAGAACCGGAACCACCTCCGCTGCCCATTTTACGCATGAAGAAAAGCCATACTCCGATGAGCAGAACAAATGGTAATATGTTTAATAAGAAAGCACTTATATAGTCTTTTTTCTCAGCATATTCTTCTTTTCCCTGGAAGCGAGCTTCGTCTTTTTCCTTTTCCAGGAATCTGCTTACAGACTCATTGGACGGAACTCTTGATGTAACCACAGGAGACGTGCCAACTTTTGAGGCATCCTGTTTGAATACGTCTTTTATATGCTCCGGTTTGATATAAAGTTCAACAGTATTATCATTGTAAGTCACAACTTTAGAAGCATATCCATTGCGGACATACTGTTGAAACTCACTATAACTGATTGGCTTTGTTATCGAACCTCCCTCACTCGAGAGATATAGCCCAATTAGCATCATGGCTATAATTGCATACATCCAGTTAAGGCTGAACTTCGGCATGTTCATTTTGTTATTTTGTTTTTTGTTGTTACTCATCTGTTCTAAAATTAGTCAAGATCTGGTATAGCTTTTAATTTAGCATCGGCCCAAAGATGTTCAAGGTTATAATATTCTCGTATTTCTGGTAAGAATATGTGAACCATTACGTCCGAGTAGTCCATTGCAACCCACTCGCAATTATTCAATCCATCGGTACCTATTGGCTTTATGTCTGTATTCTTTCTTACGAATTCTCTGACTTCGTCTGTGATTGCGCTAACATGACTAGGTGAATTACCTTGGCATATAACGAAATATTTGCATATCGTATCGCCGATCTTCGTCAGATCTGCTACTACTATTTTATATCCTTTTTTCTCCTGAATTCCTTCTACTATTTTCTGTACTAATACTTCTGTTTCGCTCATTTATTTTCTATGAAAGATTAATAATAATCTGATTTTAGTTTATCTGTAAAACAATAATTTACAAATATACGCCGTTTTATTGTATCGGCGAAAGTAAAAGTGAAAATCTCTCTTGTTTTTGTATTTTTTTAGATAAAAACCTTCCAGATTTTTATTTCTCTCTGAAATTTTAAACAAAAAAAGTGGCTAAAGTGTTTCATATTTCTCAAAGAATTCCTATCTTTGCATCGCAATTGAGAAATTGGGCTATGGTGTAATGGTAACACTTCAGTTTCTGGATCTGACTTTTAAGGTTCGAATCCTTATAGCCCAACAAAAATGGAGATGCGTAATAATTCAACGGATTATTACCGCGGATTTTTCTTATTAGCCTGCCGTGCGTAATTGCAAACTTAAGTGTGTTGTACACAGAACTCCGTTTAGCATTTAGAATACTATTCGCGTTCATTTTTTGAACTCTTGTACCAAAAGATATCTTTCTTCTGTACAAAAGAATTAATTGTTCTGTACAGGAAGAATGCATTCTTTTGTACAAGAATTTAAAAACATTATTCCTGAAAAAATAAAAAGAACTTGGGAGGGTAAAAGAAACCTCACTATATTTTTAATGATTAAGCTGAGCAGCTGATTAATGTTTCAATAGTACTATATGTTTTGTTTTTATCTAGATAATTATTAGCTCAATTATTGAGCTTAAGATTTTGACTATGAATATGGTACAATAATATGTTTATTCAAAAATAAGAAAGCTTAAGCTTGAGACAAAGTAGGCTATGATTGCTAGAGTCACTGCTAGATCAATTTGGTTGATCTAGCACTTTCTATTTTTTTTATTTACAAGCGCATTAAATGCCAGAACTTGCTTAGATTGGGTCTAGCATTCCAATGTTGCCAAAAAATAAATTTCCGAGAGTTTAATGTGTTTTTGGATTATAAATCAATGCTGGACTAGGTCTGTGTGTGCGGTTATGGTCTGGGGAAAATAAATGTTTAGCATCTTTCTTTCTAAACAAAGGCTAATAGGAGTGAAATTTTAAAGCAAAAAAAGAGGGCCTTCCGTTAAAAGGGCCTCTTTTCGGTATTTATTGTAGGGATTATTAATCTATTTAGTAGTACTGAATCAATAACTTTGATTTTTTTCTAATGTAAGTCAAGATCGGACTTTATTTCTCAGCTTTTTCTCTATTTCAATTGCTGTTAGCCAGGGACTAATTACCTTTTCTTTGAAGAGAAGAAGTCCAGGAATCCAAAGATTGTTTTCCGTAAGGGTCTTTTTATTCGTTCTTCATTGATTCGATAAGGCAGGCGAAACCAGTTTTTCGCGTTCACGAATAAAGTGTTTGAGACACCGGCCCTTTTTCACCCTTGTCCCGCTACGTAGCTGATATTTGTTTTTAAATTATTTCAGGCTTTCTGTTTGTAGGGCAACTTACCATTTAAACGATTCGAATTGTTTTTTCAAACTAAATCATGGAACTGGCTTTATAAAGGCTTATGCCTTTTTTCTTTAAAAGGGGAAAACATGGGGCCGATTGCATTCCATTCCGTTAAATAGTTTCCGGAAGGGCAAGAGTTACTTGGCTTCGCTCTAGGCTTTCTCCAGGCTTTTCCGTGTGTACTTGTTTGTCTATAATTTTTTTCATGTATTAAGTGGCTTTCTTTCTTTTGCTCATAGTGAGTTTCAGCCTTACATATTGAATTGTTTAGAGATGGAGAATGTTTGCTTATATTTTCTGATTCTGATCATATATGATAATATTCGATCTAGCAGGACTTCAAATATAATATCGTATCTCACAAGATTTAGTGATATAATGGAATTTTTTTGTTAGTAGGACTCGGGAGACAAATACGGGGTTAGTTCGCATTCTTTCCTTCTGACTTGTTTTTGATGAATTAATTTATTTCTTGAAGGAATTTCATTTCCAGATTCTACCCCNCCCATCGTTTTCCATTCGCCTTTCTGAAGTTTAAGTGATGAATATGCTGAAGTTTCCTTTTCCAGTCAGTACTATCCTTTAAGAAGCTTTCAACTTTTTCACATTAGCGCTTTTCTTCTTTTCCAGATTTTTCGTTCATTTCTTACTTTAATCTTTCTTGAGAATTCACCTTTCTTTTTAAAGAAAAGTCGTCGCAAGCTGCACGGAAATCTTTCGAAGATCTTAACGTTTCATTTTCTGTGGAGCAAAACCGATAGTTTTCCATTTGTTTTTGCAGCGCAATGATTTTCCTGAGTCTTTCTTTTCCCCAGGCCATTGAAAGAGTTTAATTCATTATATTCTGTGGCTTCAACGATTTCGCAAATAACAGTTTTTTTCATCCAGGTTTCGTTGTTCTACTTCCTTTAATGCTTCAAAATGTTGTTGGTGGCGACGATTTACTTCAGTAGAAGCATTTTTGAATCGTGCCCATATTTCGTCGCGAAGTTCCTTAGCAACAGGACCTGTATCGCGAAATTCCTGATGTAGCTTTTGTAATTGGTGAAATGCAGAAACAACATCCGCTTCATTAGCTAATCTTTCTGCAGCTTCACAAAGTTTTGTTTTAATTTCAAGATTCTTTTTGAAATCGTAATCTCTGAATTCATTATTAATCTTAATTATATCGTAGAATTTCTCAACGTATACCTGATAATTTTTCCAAAGTTCGTTAACTTTAGCTTGAGGTACTAATTTAATTTCGTTCCACTCTTGCTGAAGTTTCTTGAAATCATTGTATGCTTTGTTTACATCTTCAGGATAATTGACTAGCTCTTTAAGCTTCTCAATAATACCTAATTTAGTCTGTAGGTTTTCTTCTTTTTGTTTTTCCAGTTCAGCGTTAAATGTGCTTCTCTTTTCTTTGATAGCGGTCATTATAGATTTAAATTCAGCTTCGTCGTTGTCTGCTGCAGGAACAAATGATTCTTCTGTGCCGCCTTCTTCTATAAATTTCTTTTTTGCTGATTCTTGTTCAATCTTGTGGAGTTTGTAGAAAGTCTGTTTAAGGGAGTCTAACTCTTGCTTGTGAGTGCTTTCAGCATTTGCAGAAAGTTCCTTTAGTCTTTCAATTACTTCCTGTTTTGACTGCAAGTTTGCAGCCGCCGACATGTTTACTTCTGTAGTTTCCTCTGGAGTTTCTTCGGTAACAACCTCAGAAACCTCGGGAACATTCTTTTCTTCTTCTAATTTCCCTTCTTCTAAAGGTAGATTAGTGTCCTGAGTGTCCATCATTTGTTCAATCGTTTTTAGGTATAGGATTTAGTCCCTTTATTACATTAATTCACAAATTAATAAAATAATTTCTTCATTTTCTAATGTTTGGGCATATTTTTTATTCTAAAACGTTACATTCGTAGAATATCTGATTAATTTTAAGATAATAGAACGGTTATACTCATGTAAAGTAACATGCCGATAATATCATTTGTGATAGATATAAAAGGACCGGTTGCAATAGCCGGATCTATCTTTAATTTCTCTAGTGTCATTGGGACTAGTGTGCCAAAAATAGATGCAAACATTACAACTGCAAATAAGCTGATCGATACTGAATAAGTAACTGTTGCAGCTCCGCCGAAACGAATAAAATTATAGATATACACTAACAGTGAAATGATTGTGGCGTTGATTAATGCCACAACAGATTCTTTAGCTACTTGTTTGAAGGTCTTTTCAACATCCAATGAATTATTTGCAATACCTTGTACAACGATAGCAGATGACTGCGTTCCTACATTTCCACCTGTTCCACCAATTAATGGAATATAAAGTGCCATTTCGGGATGTGCAGCAAAAGTTTCTCCAAAATTTCCTAATATCATTGAATTTCCAATACCACCTATCATGCCGATAAGTAGCCAGGGAAGTCGGGCAGTAGTTTGCCGTGCAACATTATCATCTGTTTCAACATCCTGAGAAAGACCGGATGCTAATTGATAGTCTCTTTCGGCTTGCTCACGTACTTCGTCCATTACGTCATCAACTGTGATTCGCCCAACTAAACGTCCGATGCTATCAACCACAGGAACAGCTACAAGGTCATATTTTTCAATGGTTTGAACAACCTCTTCAATAGATGTATTCACATGAACAGAAATAGGATCTTTCTTCATCACGTGCTTAACCTTTGAAACAGATGGACTGGTTATCATCTTCTTAAGAGGGAATACTCCGCGCAGTCGTTCATCGTCGTCTACTACATATACGTAGTAAATCTCATTCATTTCTTCTGCTTGCTGACGCATCTCTTTCAAACATTCGGGCATACTCCAGTTTTCGTTTACGATAACCATTTCTGTACCCATTAGCCCACCGGCTGTATCTTCATCATATTTTAGCAGATCAACAATATCACCGGCTTGCTCAATATCTTCTATATGAGAGATGATTTCTTCCTGTTTTTCCTCATCCATTTCACGAATCAAGTCTACCGCATCATCGGTATCCATGTAGTCAACGAAACGTTTGGCAATAGTTTCGGATGGAAGTATTTCCAGAAAGTCTTTCCGCACATCTTCGTCCATTTCGACAAGGACATCAGCGGCGGTTTCATTATCTAGTAAAAGATAGACAAATCGTGCATCTTCAGGACTAAGTTCATTGCATAGTTCTGCTATATCGGCTGGGTGGAGATCGGATAGAAGCTCCTTAACCTTATCCGAGTCTTTCAGCTCTATGAGTTCCTTTACATTTTCGATATATTTTTCATCCATGACTAGAACTAGTAAAAATGTGTTTTATTCACTAACTCTACTTTTTTGTTCAGCCAATGCTTTTTCAACATTGTTTGTTAGGCTTATAAATTCGGCTACAGAAAGTTGTTCGGGACGCTTATTAAATAGTACATCTTCGCAAAGCGGACAATCTTTTCCTAATATTGGTTTTATTGAGTTTCTTAAAGTTTTTCTGCGCTGATTAAATGTTGTTTTCACTACCAGTTTAAACAGTTTCTCATCACAACCAAGTTCCTGAGCCTCATTACGAGTCATCCGGATTACTGCACTTTTTACTTTGGGAGGAGGGTTGAACACTTTTTCGCTAACAGTAAATAAGTATTCTACATTATACCATGCTTGTATTAGCACACTTAGAATACCATAAGTTTTACTACCTGGNCCTGCAGCAATTCTTTCGGCAACCTCTTTTTGAATCATTCCCGTACAACAAGGAATAAGGTTCTTGTTATCAAGCATNTTAAAGAATATCTGACTTGATATGTTATATGGATAGTTACCAGTCAACACAAATGGTTTTCCCTCGAATACTCTTTCAAGATTCATCTTCAGAAAATCATCTTCAATAATATGATCTTCCAGAGAAGGAAATTCTTCACGAAGGTATGCTACAGATTCGAAGTCAACTTCTACAACTTTAACAAGTCGTTGCTTATTAACTAAAAACTGAGTGAGAACTCCCATACCCGGTCCCACTTCTAATACCGGAAGTTCAGGTACGGCGTCTACCGTATCTGCAATATCTTGAGCTATCTTTAAATCTTTCAGGAAATGTTGCCCGAGGAATTTCTTTGGTTTTACTGCTCTCATTCTGTTAATTTTATTGTTTATTCGTTCGCTCTTTTAGATATAACCTATTATCTTTGCAGCTTGCAAAGGTATTAATAATAATCCATTTATTTATAATTTTGGGAACACCTGCGTTTAAAAATATAGTAAAAAAGACAATTCAAATCGCTTTACCTATAGTCTTAGGCGGTTTTATCTTAGTCTGGGTCTATCGGGATTTTGATTTCTCGAAAGTTGGCCATGTTCTTTTGCATGAGATGAATTATTGGTGGATGTTAGTTTCACTGGTCTTTGGTATCTTAAGCCATGTTTTTCGTGGTTGGAGATGGAAACAAACATTGGAGCCGCTCGAAGCATATCCAAAATCGAGTAACTGTGTAAATGCAATTTTTATATCGTATGCTGCCAATTTGGTTTTGCCCCGTGTAGGAGAAGTATCCAGATGTACTATTCTTACCAAGTATGATGGTATTTCTTTTTCTAAATCTTTGGGCACGGTTGTTACAGAACGATTAATAGACACAATAATGGTTGTGGCTATAACAGGAATGACTTTAGTCTTTCAACTTGGTATCTTTAAAAGCTTCTTTGCTCAAACAGGAACAAATTTAGATTCAATAGAGCTTTTGTTTACTACACCTAAATTTTATATTATACTGCTCTGTGTTATTGGTGTTATCGTCTTGCTTTATCATTTAATGAAGCTACTCTCATTTTTTGAGAAAGTGAAAGGTATAGCATTGAATGTGTGGGAAGGCATTTTAACCTTGAAGCATGTAAAGAATATGCCTCTTTTTATTCTATATACTTTCCTTATCTGGTTTAGCTATTTTATGGAATTCTATCTAACATTCTACTGCTTCGACTTTTCTTCGAACTTAGGTGTTATGGCTGGATTGGTGTTATTTGCTGCTGGAAGTGTAGCAGTAGTTGTTCCTACTCCTAATGGTGCAGGTCCGTGGCACTTTGCAATAATTTCAATGATGGTTCTTTATGGAGTTGATCCTACAAATGCAGGAATATTTGCTTTAATTAAGCATGGAATACAAACTTTATTATTAGTTTTGTTAGGAATATATGGATTAGCGGCTTTGCCGTTCACAAATAAAAAATAAAATTATATGAAAACAATTCAATCATTGGCTCCCGAAGCAGTATGGAAGAATTTCTACTCATTAACAAGAGTGCCTCGTCCTTCTGGATTTATGAAGCCTATTACAGAATTTTTATTAAACTTCGGAAAGAGTTTAAATCTGGAATCGTTTACCGATGAGGTTGGAAATGTCATTATAAGAAAGCCGGCTACCCCGGGTATGGAAAATCGCAAAGGTGTTATTCTTCAAGCGCACATGGATATGGTTCCTCAGAAGAATAACGATACAGTACACGATTTTGAGAAAGATCCTATTGAAACTTATATAGATGGAGATTGGGTAAAAGCAAAAGGAACAACACTTGGTGCGGACAATGGAATGGGCGTTGCTGCAATTATGGCTGTACTGGAGGATAATACATTGAAACATGGTCCACTCGAAGCATTGATTACTGTAGATGAAGAAACTGGAATGTTTGGAGCCTTTGGCTTGAAAAAGGAATCAATTAATGGTGAAATCCTTTTGAATCTTGATTCAGAAGAAGAAGGTGAACTTTACATTGGTTGTGCCGGTGGCGAAGATGTAACTGCTACTTTCCAATATAAAGAGGTAGAACCAGAAGATGGTGATATTGCTATCAAAATAAACCTAAAAGGTTTACGTGGTGGTCACTCTGGCCTGGAAATAAATAAAGGACGTGCAAATGCCAATAAATTAATGGTTCGTTTTCTTCGTGAAGCTGTTGCTTCTTATGAAGCCAGACTTGCTACATGGGAAGGTGGAAATATGCGTAATGCAATTCCACGTGAAGCGCATGTCGTTGTTACAATCCCTGCAGAAAACGAAGAAGAACTGATTGACCTTGTACAGTATTGTGAAAATCTTTATAACGAAGAGTATGCGGGACTTGAAGAAAAGATCAGCTTCAAGGCCGAAAAAGTAGATATGCCAAAAGGACTTGTTCCTGAAGAAATTCAAGATGATATTATCAATTCCATTTTTGCTTGTCAGAATGGTGTAATGAGAAACATCCCTTCTATTCCGGATACAGTAGAAACATCTTCAAATCTTGCAATTGTAAAGGTTGCAGATGGAGTGGGAGAGGTGAAGATCCTTGCCAGAAGTGCTTCCGACTCAATGAAGGAATATCTTACAACAAGCATTGAATGCTGTTTCAATATGGCAGGAGCCAAAGTAGAGATGTCTGGTGCTTATTCAGGATGGGATCCGGATGTGAATTCTCCTATTCTGCATGCAATGAAAGCTTCATATAAATCACAGTTTGGTGAAGAAGCAAAGGTGAAAGTTATTCATGCCGGTTTGGAATGTGGTATTATTGGTGCAAATATCCCAGGATTGGATATGATATCTTTCGGACCAACACTGCAGTCTCCTCACTCACCAGATGAATGTGTTTATATTCCTTCTGTGAAGAAATTCTATGATTTTCTTATTGCTACTCTTGAACAAACACCTGTGAAAGAATAAGATGCTATTTTAACAATAAATATGTAGTGCGGTATAGAGATAATCTGTACCGCATTTTTTTTATTATTATACTTCTTAGCTAATGGTTTTACTTAAAATACCAGGCTATCTATATTTTATATAAAGAATATCGATTTACAGTCTATTCCATCTTTCTAAGTCGAACATCAATAGAAGTACCTTTCAGTTCTTCCTTTATCTTTTTTACATCCGTATTACCAAAATGATAAGGATAAAGAACTTTCGGCAAGAACATTTTTGCAGCATGTACAGCTTCAGCAACAGTCATTGTGTAAGGTTGATTCACAGGAAGAAACGCTATATCAATATTTTTAAGTTCCTTCATTTCTGGAATATCTTCCGTATCACCAGCAATATAGATGCGTAATCCATCAATAGTAAGTACATAGCCATTATCCCGATGGCGAGGATGAAACATTTCTCTGCCCGGTGTTGTGTTATAAGCTGGAACTGCTTCGACTTTTATATTGTCGAGAATCTCTTTCTTATCACCATTATTCATGATTGTTCCTTTTCCTAGTTTTTTCTGACTTGAGGTATTTAGAATTACAGTTGTTTCCTTTTTACTCAACATGTCAATGGCTTTAGCATCAAGATGATCTCCATGTTCATGAGTAATCAAGATAATATCGGCCTTAGGAAACTTTGAATAATCGGCATATTCAGATACGGGGTCTACCTGAATGGTATGCTTGTTATAAGTGAGCATAAGGCTGCCATGCTTAATAAAAGTGATAATAACCTCCTTTTTACTTTTAGTCTTAAAAGTATCAGTATCAAACGAACCTGCTAATGCAAACTCAGCAGATAGTATTCCAAGCACAAGCATTAAATATTTAAGTTTCATACTATAAAGTTTTAAATGGCAAATTATCATTTAATATCATAAAAACTACGAAGTATAAATTGAATAACCTTATTAGGTAAATAGCTTTTGACACGAGCAAATAAGATTTGTTCCAAAGGACCTACCAATGTGCGGAAAGAAGGTTTTTTCTTTTCAACAATCTTACATATTGCCTTACCCAATAATATAGGGTTGCTTCCTTGATTCTCTGCTTTTTCAATCAGGGCTAATGCCTTGGCAAATCTTTCTCCATAATCACTGTCATTTAATGTGGCAGTAGAAATATTACGACTGGCAGTGAATCCTGTTTTAAAGTCGCCGGGTTCTACCAAACATATTTTGATGTTAAACGGATGTAATTCCAGAGCTAAAGCCTCACTATATCCTTCTATCGCAAATTTAGATGCAGAATAAAAGCCTTGATAGGGAACAGCCATTATGCCCGCAATAGAACTGAGATTTATAATTTTTCCTTTTTGAGCTTTACGCATAAGTGGAAGAACTGCTTTGCACATATTAACTACACCAAAGAAATTTGTATCCATTTGCAGGGCTACTTCCTCTTTAGTTGCTAATTCCAGGGCACCTCCAATTCCCATTCCTGCATTGTTAATAAGTACATCTATTCGTCCATGTTTCGAATAGATTTGATTAACTGCTTGTTCTATGGAAGAAGGATCTGTTACATCAACAACAAGCATTGTTACTTTTCCCGAACTTTCAGTTTGTTTTCGGCTTGTTCCATAGACAATATGTCCACGTTCAGCCAGCATTTGTGCACTTATTTTTCCAAAACCAGAAGAAGCTCCTGTAATAAGTATAACTTGTTGTTGCAATTGCATATCAGATATTGTTTAATTTATATTTAATAGAGTTCTTCTTTTCCTACTTCTGCAAATAATTTTGCAACGATTGGTATAAGATCATTAGGTATCTTTCTCCTTTTTCTGCGGTAGCTTTTCGTGGATCACCCACACCGGTATCTTTTGTTGCACGATTCCAATGCCTTGGCGTCCAACCAACTTTCTTGTTCAATGAAGAAATTGCAAATGGCTGATAATCTCCATCACCTGCCATATTCAGATCAACAAGTTCTGGCTGCAGATACATCATTACAGATGTTTCCTGCTCTCCGGCATGATCGTCTATTTCTGCTTCGAAGTAACCTTTGCATGGTAAAATGGCGTACCAATCCGATTGTATAATCAGAAAATCAGGATATTCAAAAGCCAAATCACGGATCATATTCTTAAAATTATTACCTCCGTGTCCACTAAAGATTATTAGTTTTCTAATGCCCTGAGTATGCAAAGAATCAACTACATCTTTTAAAATGGAAAATTGAGTTTCGTAGCGGGCATGAATGCAAAAGCTTAATTCTTTCTGACCCGGATTTTGTGATCCCAACGATATTGGTGGCATTACCATGCAGCGAACACCGTTTTCCTTTAAGGCCAAAGCTGCAGCTTTTACAGCTATCATTCTTGGAGCAATACAATCAGTGAGGTAAGGCAAATGGTAATTATGAGGTTCTGTTGCTCCCCATGGAAGAATAGCAACGTCATAGCGCAAATCTTTCACAGCACCATAGCAACTAACTGAAAGATCTAATTCTTTATTCATTTATTTAGTGTTTTAGATAATGAACAAAGATAGCATTTTAATCTCTATTATATTATTGTTGAATTTAAAAGATTTTTTGAAAACATCTTTATAGCCTTTGTATTTAAAGTGAAATATAGATACACAAATTAAATAAATATTTATCTTTGCACCCAAAACAGAGATTTTTTGTGAAACAGAGGCTTCTAAATATATCAAAAATACTGCTGATAGCTCTTTTCGTTAGCTATTACGGAGGAACAACACTCTTTTTCCACTCTCACGAAAGTTCTGAGGGGCTTATTACTCACTCACATCCTTATAAAACTGGGCATACTCACTCGCAGGTAGAGTTCGAGACTATTCACCTGTTATCGGTTATTCTGTTTACTGCTTATGCTGCTTTTCTTTTAAGTCTTATAAGATTATTATTTCGTGTACTTCATTCATCGACGAATATTTCATTCGCACATGTAAGTCTCACTTCAAATCTATTACGTGCTCCCCCTTTTATTGCTTAATATTTGAAAGATATCTGTAAAAGTTATCAGGAATAACTAATCAATTATTTAAGCAATAAACACTTATGAGAAAATATTTATATCTGTTGCTGATAGCAACAGCTGCATCTTCATGTAAACAAAAAGAAGATGCAAAGGAAAGTCGTGAATTTACAGTTCAGGGAGACACTATAACCGTATCAAAAGAATCATCATTGGCAGCAAAATTAAAAGTAGATGTTGTCGAACCGGAAACTTACTATCCAAGTTTCACCACTTCGGGAGTGGTAAAAGCTATTCCTACGAACTATGCAGAAATAGCTTCGCCATTTGCTGGAAGAATAACCAAATCACTTGTACGCCTAGGGCAAAAGGTTGCAGCAGGAAGTCCAATATTTGAAATCAGTTCACCTGAATTCTTTGAAACTACCAAAGAGTATTACCAGACAAAACAGGAAATGGCATTGGCCTATAAAAGTCTGAAAAGGGAGAAAGACTTACTCCAAAATAAAGTCGGTGTTGAAAAGGAAAAAGAAGAAGCCGAACTTAACTACGAACTAAAGAAAAAAGATTTCGAGAATGCAAAGGCTGCCTTACAGGTTTATCGCATTGATCCTGCTCAACTTTCACTTGGCCGCCCATTGGTTGTGCGTTCGCCTATATCCGGTGAAGTGGTAAAGAGCAATATCGTGCTTGGACAGTATCTGAAAGAAGATGCAGAACCGGTTGCNATTATTGCNAATCTNGATAAAGTATGGGTTGTGGCTCATGTNAAAGAGAAAGATGTAAACCTTATACGCAACCTATCATATGTTGATATCTCACTTGTAGCATTACCAGGTAAAGCTATACAAGGAAAAATATATCACATCAGCGATATGATGGATGAAGATACACGTTCTGTTGAAGTGCTTATTGAATGCAGCAATGTTAAGCGCCAGATGAAACCTGGTATGTATGGCACAGTGAAGCTGACCGACAATCCTACCCCGAAAATTCTAATCCCATCCTCTGCTGTTCTTCAAGGGGAAGATAATAATTATGTTCTTGTATCAATAGGGAATAGCAAGTATGTAAAGCGGAGAGTAACAACAGTTTCGGCCACTGGTGAAACACTGGTAATATTATCAGGCCTGAATGCCGGAGAGCATGTTGTAACAAAAGGAGCCTTCTACTTAAATGATGCACGATAAGCGGTATGAGAAAGTTAATCAATATGGCAATACATCGGCGAGGACTGATGCTTGTTGCATTTTGCTTCGTGGCCGTTATCGGATATTATTCATGGACACAACTGGCTATTGACGCTTATCCGGATATTGCAGATGTAACCGTTCAGGTGGTTACACAGGTTCCCGGACTAGCAGCTGAGGAGATAGAACAGCAAATCAGCATTCCTATTGAACGCGCCCTGAACGGACTGCCAGGAATGACAGTGATGCGAAGCCGGAACTCTTTCGGGATATCGACTATTATACTTGTTTTTGAAGATGGAGTTGACGATTATTGGGCACGGCAGCGAGTTCAGGAGCGTATCAATGACGTGGAGCTGCCTTACAATGCTGTTCCCGGACTAAATCCTCTGACTTCGCCCACCGGTGAAATTTACCGTTATGTGCTCGAAAGTAAGAATCATGATCTGCGGGAACTGACCGACCTGAACAAATGGGTAGTCATTCCAAGATTGAAACAGGTTATGGGTGTGGCAGATGTCAGTAATTTCGGAGGGATAACTACCCAATATCAAATTGAAGTCAATCCTCACAAGATGGAACAATACAATATTTCCCTGTCCGACATAAAAGATAAGATAGACAAAAATAACGTTAATGCGGGAGGTAGTATTCTGAACAGAGGCGATCTAAGCTATGTAATCCGTGGTATAGGACTGGTAAAGGACTTGAATGACTTGGGGCAGATTGTTCTTAAATCGGACAATGGTGTTCCAGTATACCTCAGTGATGTAGGTAAGCTTAAATATGGTAATCTGGAACGCAAAGGAGTTCTTGGCTTCTGTGACGACAAGGTAAATCTTGAAGACGGAGTAGAGGGCATTGTGCAGATGCTTCGTTTCCAGAATCCTTCTACTGTACTGAAAGATGTTCATCAAGCTGTAGATGAACTTAACAGTTCCATCCTTCCCAAAGGGGTAACAATACATCCGTTCTCTGACCGAACGAATCTGGTGAATACCACATTGCATACCGTTTCCCACACATTGCTCGAAGGTATGATTCTGGTGGTACTTGTTCTTATTATATTTCTGGGTAATTGGCGTGGGGCGCTGCTCGTGGCTCTTACCATTCCGCTATCCCTGCTGATAGCCTTTATCCTTATGCACGTAACCGGGATTCCTGCCAATCTGCTTTCTTTGGGAGCAATTGACTTTGGTATATTGGTCGACGGTGCTATTGTTATGATGGAAACCATTCTGAAGAAAAGGGAAAGCAATCCCCTTGCTCCACTTCAGGAAGAATCAATCATGAGAAGAGCATTCGAAGTGGCTCGTCCTATTCTATTCTCAACACTGATCATTATCACAGCCTACCTGCCATTATTTACATTCCAACATATTGAAAAGAAGCTGTTTACACCAATGGCCTATACAGTAGGATATGCATTACTTGGTGCATTGGCCGTTTCTTTCTTCCTCATTCCGGGACTGGCATTCATGGCTTATCGCAAACCTAGCAAGATTTATAAAAACAAATGGCTGGAAAAACTGTCGGATGTATATCATAAACAAACAGTCAACATATTAAAGAAACCAAAGAGAGTATTGGCTCCATTGGCAATAATTCTTCTATTGGCAGGAGTTTTTAGTTATACAGTAGGAAAAGATTTCCTTCCTCCACTCGACGAAGGCTCTATCTGGGTACAGATGCAGTTTCCTCCGGGAATTTCCATTGACCGATCTAAACAGATGGCAGAGGATTTCAGGAAAACAATTATGAAGTTTGATGAAGTTTCTTACGTGATGACTCAGGTGGGACGTGACGATGCCGGAACCGATGCTTTCTCTCTATCACATGTGGAATGTAGTGTGGGACTAAAACCTTATGATACATGGAAAAATGGAAAGACTAAAGCTGAACTGATCAATGAAATGTCTGAAGCTATCAAAAAGATGCCAGGCTACACGGTAGGCTTTTCTCAGCCAATTATTGATATGGTGATGGATCAGGTAGCAGGAGCGCACAGTGATCTTGCCGTGAAAATATATGGCGAAAATCTGAGTGAAACACGCCGGGTGTGTGAACAGGTTGAAAAAACACTTAAAAACATCAAGGGAGCAGAGGATGTAACCATTGATGAAGAACCTCCACTACCGCAATTGCAGATTATAGCAGACAGAGATCGCATTGCACAGTATGGGTTAAACATATCTGATGTGACTGACCTCATTGAAATGGCCATTGGCGGAACTTCCATTTCCCAGATATTTGTAGGAAGTAAATCATACGATGTAACCTGCCGATTCAATGAAGAAAGCAGAAATACCCCCGAAGAAATAGGAAGCCTTATGCTGACTACCGATGCGGGAGTCAAGATACCTCTTTCACAGGTGGCACAGGTAAAGCTTACTACCGGAGCAAGTACTATAACCCGTGAAATGAACAAACGTCACCTTACCGTACGTGTTAATCTGCGGGGAGTCGACCTCACTTCTTTTCTGCAAGAAGCAAACAGGCAGATAGATAAAAATGTGGAATACAATAAACAAAACATTCACATTAAATGGGGAGGACAGTTTGAGAATCAGCAACGGGCTTATTCTCGTCTGGCGGTGGTTATACCACTGGCATTAGGCATTATGCTTCTGTTGCTGTTCGGAGCTTTCGGAAAATTCCGTCAGGCAGCATTGCAAATGAGTGTCATTCCATTGGCATTATTTGGTGGTATGCTCGCTCTGAACCTTCGTGGAATGACGTTGAACGTATCATCGGCTGTAGGATTTATCGCCCTTGTGGGAGTAGCTATACAGAACGGAGTAATCATGGTATCGCACATCAACACTCTTCGAAAAGAAGGAAAAGACCTCTACGATGCTGTTATTTCGGGTACGCGTCACCGTTTCCGTCCTGTACTTATGACAGCTACTGTTGCTGTACTAGGATTATTGCCGGCATCATTCTCCACCGGAATCGGATCTGATGTTCAGCGTCCACTAGCAACGGTAATTGTATATGGACTGCTGTTCTCAACAGTCATAACTCTTTATGTGCTTCCGGCTCTCTATTTCATGATCGAGAATCATCAATTGAAACTTGAAAAGGAAAGGCTGCAGGAGGAACAAGCTCAGGAAGATATTTACAAATCTAATCAGGAGTAAATTATGAAAATAAGTATAAGAAAATGCATTATTGTATCTGCATTAATATATATGGTTTGTCCGCTAGTAAAAGGACAGATAGCCATTCAGTCGCTTACCTATACTCAGTATATGGATAAGGTGAACGCTGGTAATCTGGAGTATGCAGCTCAGAAATTAAATGTCAGTATCTCTGAAGCAGAAGCAATTGCTGCCAATGTTAGAAATGATCCGCAATTAGGCTTCAACTACTTCAATAATGAACAGGCCAAAAAGAAAATGGGGTACGGAGGTTCCGTATCCATTTCTCAAACCGTTACTTTTGGTAAACGCACCGCTAATGTAGAACTGGCACGCAGTGAGAGCGCCCTTTCGAAAGCACTTCTGGCCGATTACTTGCGCAACCTGAGGGCAGACGCAACAGTTGCTTATCTTGAGGCATTGAAACAAGATCAGCTATACAAAGTAAAGCAGAATGCATACCAGAATCTTTATGAACTGGCTCAATCGGACAGTATCCGTCTTTCAAAAGGAAAGATTATGGAGATAGATGCTATTCAGAGCAAACTGGAAGCAGGGATGATGTACAACGAACTGCTGCAGTCGGAATCAGAGATGAAAAATGCTCTTGCTTCGCTTTCTATATATACCGGAACAAAAGAATCTACGCTCCTGTTTCGTCCGGATGCATCGCTTCACTTGCCTCGTCACGATTTTGATCTGTCAGACTTGATAAAGCAAGGAACAGTTTCCCGATCGGACATTACAGCCGCCATGCAGAATATAGATGTGGCAAACCGTGCATTGAAAGTAGCCCGTAGGGAGAGAAATATGGATGTAGATGTCTCGCTCGAAGTCAGCCATAATGCTCAGGTTAAAAATGAAGAAGCACCGGCTCCGGCATATTCGGGAATAACAGCCGGAATAGCTATTCCATTGCAGTTTTCACGATTCAATAAAGGAGCAATTCTTGCAGCAAAACGCCGTACGGAACAAGCAGCTATCGAATACGATGGGGCGGTATTGCAGGTGCAGAATGAAATATTAAAAGCGTATCATCAATATGAATCGCTGACTAAGCAAGTAGGCCATTATGAAAACGGAATGCTGGAACAAGCCAATCAGGTGCTGAAAGGTAAAATATACAGTTATAACCGTGGGGAAGTATCATTACTTGAAGTACTCAATGCCCAACGTACTTATGATGATGTACAAGCTCTTTATTATGAGACATTATTTAATTATGCATCAGCATTGGTAGAACTGGAAAAGAGTGCTGGTATATGGGATATTAAATTGTAATCCTTTATTTCTCATTATATTAAAGCGCCTGCTCAGCAAACTAGCCGAGCAGGCGCTTTTTGAAATTATTGTAAAGTAACTATTTACTATTCAAAATATTTTTAGAAATAAACTCATCGAAAAGATAATCCCGGAAACTATTACCAATAGGTATCTTTTGGTTGCCGATAAGAATATCATTATTATCCAGAGAATCAATATGCTCAAAATTCACAATATACGACTTGCTTACCCGGATAAAAATATTCTGTGGTAACTGCTCATAGATATTCTTCAGGTTGATTGCAGTAATAATCTTCGCATCCTGAGTATAAATCACTACGTAGTCTTTTAGTCCTTCAATATAACGTATATCCTTAAAGTAGATCTTAAAAATGCGTCGTTCCGACTTTACAAAAATAAAATCCTTTTCAACAGACTCTATTTGACTGTTTACTTTGGATTGCAACATTTCATGATATGAGAAAGCCTTATCAACAGCTTTTTGAAAGCGACTGAAAGTAACCGGTTTCAAGAGATAATCGATGGCATCTACTTCATAACTGTCTAAAGCATATTCTGCATAAGCTGTTGTGAAAATAACAAGTGTATTCTCTGATATTGTTTTGGCAAATTCTATACCATTGGTTCCGGGCATTTGAATATCGAGAAAAACAAGATCTACAGATTCTGTATCCATAAACTTAGCTGCAGCATTTGCACTATTCAGACTAGCTAATAAATTCAAACCTTTTATCTTCTTGACCAGAAGNCCCATTCCTTCTCTGGCCAGAGGTTCGTCATCAATCACAATACAATTCATGTCAGTCGTATTTTAAAGAATCAAGCACAAGTTTACTTGATAAGTATTTTCATCTTCTTTTATATCAAGAGTATATTTCTCATTGTAAATTAATTCAAGACGCCTTTTTACATTAGCAAGTCCCAGNCCACCACTCTTTTTCGGTTTTATTTTCTTGTCTGGTTTTGAATTAATGCATACAAAATATAAGATACTTCTCTCTACTTCAAAACTGAGGTAAATGTAAGATTTATTTTCCGAATCTAAACTATATTTAGCTGCATTCTCCACAAAAGGAATAAATAACAAAGGAGGAATAAGCTGATT
>JGI20225J20221_1000817_pt2 | contig 23996 bp, 16 predicted proteins | sample BioMet4_FD_20221 | JGI IMG/M metagenome (IMG submission 20221)
CAGTTTCATCTTTTCCCATTGGGAACGGAGCCTGATACTTAAACGGGGGTGTTGCCATATCTTTATTATTTTTAAATAAAATTCGTGCCACAAAGATACTAAAAAACTCTTCTAAGGAATTTGATTAAAGGATAATTCTTCTTAACCAGAGTAAAAAGGAGAATAAAAAGCTTCTATGCAAAAATGCTACCTGTTTTTCCGCAAAGGAAACAGATAGCATTTTCGTTATATATCGACCAGAAACTTTGGAATATGAAATTAAAATCTAAGTTTCTTACAGATTCATATTTTGTTTATTATTAAGCTAAATGGCCAATTCTTTTTATAAGTTCATTGCCCAAAACAGTTTTATCGTCAATATGCTTCAAAACGGCTGTAACAAAAGGATTGCTTTCAAAGTCACCGCGCACCTGTTCAAAGTCCTGTTCCTTCTCAGCACGGGTTCCGTCTGCCCCGAAACCGGTCATCGATGATAAAGAAAACTCTTTCTTAGCATCGGCATATACCATATCGTCGAGTCTAACAACAGAATCTTTCCACAGATTAACAATGTGAATAATATCATCAATGGTGATCTGTTCAGGATCTATTCCATAAAACTCCTGAATCATACTGTATGCCCATGCCCATTCATAGGTGTAATAGTTCTGATGCATAGTGGCAAAGCGGTTATTCATCTCGTCCAGGCGGTTAATGCTTCCGTTTTCAATACCGTCCAGTAACTTATCCACTTCACTTTTTGGAGCAATCAGTCCGGATACATCCACCCATTCCCCCTCGCCAATCTCAGTGTCTGGTTTCATACGGGCACGGATATCCTCACACGACTTAAAGTTAATTCCTTCCAACCTCTTTATAATTGAGTTTCCAAGGAACTTATTTATCGCTATCTCATAAAAGGTTATTCCTTTATTCAACGAGCTGTTCTTTATCTTTGCACTCTGATACGAGTATATTTCTGATGTCTCGCCAGACACACGCTTTAGTTCCTTCAGGATTTTGCGTCCTTTAAACATTTTCTGAATGGTATACGGGCTAAGCAGGTTATAGTTGATATAATCGAGTTTATTGGGATCTTTCCGTTTATCACGTTTCGGCCATTTCTGAGCGTCACGAATGGTTCCCACACTTCGAAGATTTACTCCGGGAACCAGATAAGTGGTGTTTCTTTGTTCTATCAGATAGGAAAAAGGCAGATTGGAGGTGTCGGCATGATTCACATGACGTCCCATTACCAAAGAAAAAGCTCCTACACGAGCCGGCCAAAGAATATAAGAATCAGAAGTGGTTTTCGCACCTCTTTCCAGGGTTCCCTGATGAATAGGTCCAAGTTTATACATATGATTGCTCTGATTGGAACCAGAACCCGCATTCATAAACGAGAACATCCCCGCTATCAGAAGCGTGGATTTATGATGTGTAACCGTAAATGGTCCGGCAAAGATGGCACATGCTTCACCATTCTCTCCCTGACAATTACTAAAAAACAATGAATCAGAAGCCGAATAGTTATGTCCTAACTGGCAAGACTGCCCCACAAAGCAGCGAGACAACATAGCTCCGTTATCAACATGCGAACCGGAAGAAATAATAAAGTCCTCACAAATTACTCCCGGACCAATATAAACAGGTGCATCAGCATTACTATTTATGCTACCGTTCTTCAACCGGCAGGTACCTTCAATATGGCAATAATCACCAATTCGAAGATTCTTTATGAATCCCGTATTAACAATCATCACATGAGAGCCAATCGTTCCTGTATCAGAAGCATGTTTATCTGAATAATTATCAGTAATCTGCTTCATCCTGTTTATCAGTTCGGGGCGGTGACGATAAAGAGCCTGTATATAAGCCTGATGAGCAGAAAGTTTATTATTAATCATCACTTCACGGCCACCGGTTTCATTCAGTACCGCAACTTCTACCCCATTGCCGAACGTGCTTAATCCTTCGACCAGAATAATATCCACATTTTCAATAAATGTATGGTCACCGATCTCATAATTGGCTATGTAATTCTGAATATTCTCAATGCAGCAACAATCGCCAACTGTGACATTGTGAAGTGTTACATGTCTTAAACCCGAATGTTTCTTTATTCCTCCTGCCAACGAGAACTCTTCATCGAAAGAACCAAGCTTTACCGTTCCGGAGAAACGGGTATGATGTACGTAATCAGTTTTAAAATCAGGGGATACAAATACATTATTCCAATCGTCAGCCAGACAAGACTGCTTTTTCAAACGAAGAATCTCATCTTCAGTCAGTAAACGGAATGTTTTCATAGAAATCTTATTAAATATATTTACTCATTTATATCTTCATCATAGACCTGAAAAAGAAAATCATTATAAGGGAAACGCTGTACATGCAACTCTTTTACCCTTTTATAGAGCAGATCTTTTAGCTCATCAATATTTTCTTTCTCACGTGCAGAGATAAAGAGACAGTTTTCATTAAGCTTTGCCATCCATGTATTCTTCAGCTCTTCCAGTGTTATATTCTCTTTTGTTTTAGGAGTCAGATCGTCTTCCGGTTTCTGAACATAGGTATATGCATCAATCTTATTAAAGATAAGTATACAGGGTTTGCCACCTCCACCTATATCATTGAGTGTTTTATTGACCACCTCTATCTGTTCTTCAAATCCCGGATGAGAGATGTCTACTACATGCAACAACAGATCGGCTTCCCTTACTTCATCCAAAGTAGACTTAAAGGAATCTACAAGATCAGTAGGCAGCTTGCGAATAAACCCTACAGTATCTGAAAGCAGGAAAGGCAGATTCTCAATAATCACTTTCCGGACAGTAGTATCCAAAGTAGCAAAGAGTTTGTTTTCCGCAAACACCTCACTTTTTGCCATCAGATTCATTATGGTCGATTTTCCAACGTTTGTATACCCCACCAATGCCACACGAATCATTCGCCCGCGATTCTTACGCTGAGTAGCTTTCTGTTTGTCTATATCCTTCAATTGTTCCTTCAACAACGACATTCGGCTAAGAATGATACGCTTATCCATCTCGAGCTGCGTTTCACCCGGTCCGCGAAGGCCCACAGAACCACCTTTTCCGCCACCTGAGCTACCACTCTGACGTTCCAGGTGAGTCCATAAACGAGTTAATCGAGGCAGCATATATTTATATTGAGCCAATTCCACTTGCGTCTTAGCATTGGCTGTTTGCGCGCGCATCGCAAATATATCAAGAATCAAAGAAGTACGGTCAAGTATCTTCACTTGCAGTTCCGCTTCAATATTACGTATTTGCTTGGCAGAAAGTTCATCATCAAAGATGGCCATTCCAATCTCATTTTCAGCAATATAATCTTTTATTTCCTGTAACTTACCTTTCCCAACGAAAGTAACAGAGTTTGCAGTATCCAGCCTTTGCGTAAATCTACATACAACTTCCGCCCCAGCTGTTTCAGCAAGAAAAGCCAGTTCGTCAAGGTATTCATTCGTCTTACGCTCATCCTGAGTCTGAGTGATTAAGGCAACCAAAACAGCCTTTTCAGTTTGCACTTCGGAAATAACAAATTCTTTCATCTTATTTATTTATAAATGTGTGCAAATATACATATTCTATGTGAAAAACCTGTACATTTGTTTTTTATTGACACTAAATTTTAGTTTTATGAGTACTTTTTCTTTCATCAAGAATCAAACAGTTGGCATCACTCTCACTTTTTTAAGTGTTACAATGAATGGCTTTTCTCAGATTAACAGCCATCAATTAAATATTAATCTTACAGCTATCCAAAAAAAATCAAATCTACCAGGATTTGCAGTCGGTATCATTAAAAATGATTCAGTTATCTTTTCTGAAGGATATGGATTTGCCGACAAGAAGAAGAAATTGCCATATACCCCGGAAACCATTCAACCAATAGCTTCTGTCAGTAAAACCTTTATTGGATTTGCATTAATGAAGGCTATAGACCTTGGCTATTTTACACTCGAAACAGACATAAATGAAATACTTCCTTTTAAGATTATTAATCCAAATCATCCGAAGAATAAAATTAAAATTAAGGACCTTGCAACTCATTCGTCAAGCCTGATAGACAATGATACAACATACATTAAAGCATATTGTTTAGGTACAAAGCCTGAAATGGAGTTAAAGACTTTTCTGGAGAATTACTATTCAGAAGCGGGTTTATTTTATTCAAAAACTAATTTTGGAAATTCTGAAGCAGGAAAAGAATATAAGTATAGTAACATTGCAAGTTCATTGGCAGCCTACCTGATTGAGATTAAGGCAGGAATGCCTTTTTATGAATTTACAGATAAATACATCTTTAGTCCAATGAAGATGAACAATACTTCATGGTTTTACAATGAAACGTCTGGCAAAAGTTATGCTTCACTTTATGAGGTAAACAAGCAATCTTTACCAATCTATAAATATCTGCTTAACAAGGATAAGAGCCTGAAACGCTATTCATGCATTACCTATCCGGATGGTAGTCTAAAAAGCTCTGTAAACGATTTACTAAAATATCTGAGAATAATGATAGAGGGGTATTCCAACAACTCGGGCTTACTTACCTCTGAATCATTTAGAAAACTTTTTGAAAAACAGTATAATGACAACAACATGCCGGCTGAGATGAGTCCTTCTGAACCAAACAGAGCTATTTTCTGGGCATATAACAGAAAAGGCAAACTATCCCATAATGGAAGCGACCCTGGCGTAACTTCGTTTATTTCATTCGATCCAAATACAAAAATAGGCAAAGTTTTACTTATAAATACTCAAATAGAAGGAGATGACAACATTAGAACGGTGGAATTCTGTAAACAGATTATTATTGAAATAGAAAATTTCGAGAAAGGATTTTAATGATATTACTTAAATAGCCGGCTCATTGAATGCTATCAGAATATCTGATTAATAAAAAAGAGATTATCTATCACAGATAATCTCTTTTTATAAATATACGGAAAGTTAAACTAATAAACAGTTCTACTGTCTATTCATTATTTATTTGCCGGGTGTTGGTTAGTTGAAGTACGAACATCCCAGAACATCTTTGAATAATAGTTGTTTGTTCCATCCTGCAATTTAGATACTGCTGTATCAAAGCCTGCTTTGTTCAACGTGCTTTCGTTTGTAGGATATTTCACACGTTCAATAATATCACCTTTTGTCTCAGACAATGTAGTAAACTTAAGAGTTTCGCCACCTGAAACACAAGATACCTCACCCGGTTTTAAGATCTGAGTAGGATAACCAGTACGACGGTATTCAACCCAAGCCTCAGTACCATTCATATAAAGATCAATGTATTTCTGAAGAGCTACAGTTTCAGCGTTTACTGTTTTACTAACTGCTGCAACATAAGTATTCAGAGTTGTAGCATCTACAGTTGTTCCATTCAATCCACTCCAATATTCAATCGATGAACGAACACCTTCCTGATATTCAGCAACAGAGAATCCTTTATACTCAGAAAGAATAAACTGAAGTTCTGCATAAGTCATCAAAGGAACTGAGAAATCTGCATTCAAACACAATGGAGGAGCTGCATACCAAGATGGAGCGACCTTAGTCATAGTAGAAGGAACTATAGATCCACTTGGAATACCAAAAGGCATACCAATATATTTTCCATTACGAGGAGTAGTATAAATTGGTAAACGAGGATCCACTACACCTGCCCAAGGATGAGATTTTGCATTAAGAGTATCCGCCTGACCTTTCAGGATATCTGTAAATGGTCTTGAGATAGTAAAGTCATTTCTGCTATCTTCAAAATATCCACGGTAAAAATGGCATTGTTCCGGAGCTGTACTTGAATAAGCATATACAGCATTATCAGCATTGCTTGTAAATACACCGCTTGCCAAAGCTTCTGCAATATAAGTTTTCCAGTTAGAATCAACTTTAGAAACATGAATAGCTAAACGACATTTCAATGAATTTGCAAACTTTTTCCATTTTGAAGCATCTCCATCAAAAATACGGTCACCGCCTGTAAATGCAGGCTCATCTTCGTTGATCAATGCAACAGCAGCATCCAGATCTTTAATCAAAGCCTTGTAGATATCTTCCTGGCTATCATATTTAGGATAATAGATACCTTCATTTAACTTTGAAGCTTCCGAATAAGGAATTCCTCCCCATGTATCTGTCATCACCTGATACAACCAGCATTTAAGAATCTTTGCTGCTGCAATCTGGTTATTATTGTTGCCATAAGTAGCACTGGTTGCAGCTGTAGCTGGATCAGTATTAAACTTAATTATTGTTTCTAAGTTCGCCAGGCAAGTATACAAATAGTTAAAATAGTTGTTATTTACACTTTCACGGATTTGATAACGATCCTCTTCAGTATAGTTTCTTTGGCACCAGTATTGGCTATAAACCAAGCATTGACGGCCACTAAACCAGTTATCGTAAACATTATCCATTATTTTCTTCTCTGTTCCAGCCATTATCATATTTGTAGGAACACTAGCCGGGTTATTGGGATCAGTATTGACACTCTCTAGTTTTTCGCAGGAAACAGCTCCAACCGATAAACAAAGAATCAATAGTTTATATATTAATTTTTTCATAATCAACATCTATTAAAATTTTAAACTGAAATTCAAACCATAGTTAGCAACTGAAGGCAAAGCACCACCTTCTACCCCCTGTACATTTCCGGAGCTAGTAACAGCAGCCTCAGGATCAAAGTGCTTAACATCTGGTCCCCAAACAGCCAGGTTACGTCCATAAGCAGAAACGCGGAAAGATTTTATGAAATAATTCTTCTTTAAAGGTATTGTGTAACCAATATTTATTTCACGTAATTTCAAATAATCTGATTTGAATACAGATTGAGCAGCAGGACCTGTGTACACTTGTGAACCATAGGATTCTGCATCCATACGTGTTGTATTTGGTGTACCGTCAGCCATTACTCCTTTTAACAAAATACCACCGCCGTTGTCTATTGATTCACGAATATTAATGCCTTTCTCATTCAGTGCAGCAGTTTCTTCTAACATACCAGAATACATACCCCATAAATAAGAAGTAGAGAAATAGTGTCCTCCTTTTGAGAAATCAAGCAAAACGCTTAAATCAAAGTTCTTGTAACGGAATGTGTTGGTCCAACCACCAGTGAAGTCAGGATAAACTTTTCCAATATTCTCATTACCACTTGTAGAAGCGTAAGATCCATCTTCATTGATTACCTTGTTACCTTTATCATCATATACATAATTTGTACCCATGATTACACCGTATTCCTTACCTTCCAATGCGCCAATTTCAACTTTGAAAGGTGCACTCGCTAATTTATAGTAAGTTACTCCATCAACAAGCTTCTTAACCTTATTCTTATTAGATGCTATTGCCAAAGATGATTCCCAGGAGAAATCCTTTGTTTTAACCGGAGTTCCATGAATAGTAAATTCAACACCATGGTTAGTCATTAAACCAGAATTAACAACCTTATACATATAACCAGCTGTTCCTGTTATTGATAAAGGAATAATCTGATTCTCTGTTTCACTAGCATAATATGTAGCTTCAAAACCTAAACGGTTATTCAAGAATGTCATTTCAAGACCTGCTTCATACGATTTTGTCAACTCAGATTTTAAGCTACTATTCTTAAGTGTAGTACTTAATACATATCCTGGAGTTGATGTAATATTGGTATATTGAGAATAAGTATCAATAACCTGATATGGATCAGTATCGTTACCTACCTGAGCATAACCTAATCTTAATTTACCAAAGCTTAACCATGGAGTCTTGTCTTTCAATAATTCAGAGAATACAAAACTACCTGTCACAGATGGGTACATGTATGAGTTATTTCCCTGAGGCAATGTTGATGACCAGTCGTTACGTAAAGACATATCTAAGTAATATGTGCTCTTATAACCGAATGTTGCACTTACAAATGCTGAGTTTATAGATTTTTTTCTAAGATAGTTATCAGATTTTGCAGCATTCACAGAATTCTTTAGATTATAAAACATAGGAATAGCCAAACCACCGTCTGTTTCTCCATGTACATATTCATATCTACGGTTCATTATGTTTGATCCAACATTTGCATCAAATGAGAAATCATTCTTAAAACGAGTGTTATATGATAACATAAACTCGTGGTTCGTTTCTACCTGTTGACGAGAAATTTCAGAATAGCGAGATTGTTCCTGAGAAAAAACCGCATTGCGTTCATATTGTTTATCTACGAAGAAATCAACATTAGCCTTATATTGGAATTTCAAGTTATCCAGAATCTTATAGCTCATACCAACATTTCCATAAACACGATTACGTGAATCATTTTCATAGTTCATATAACGTGACCAGTATGGATTGTTACTATAATTGGCTGTAGGGTCATCCCATGAAACACGGTTCCATGTAACTTGCCTTCCAGTAGCCGGATATTGATACATACTTTTTAGCTCTGCCATATCAAGTTCACGATGTCCCCACTGAATAAACTTCTGCATAACATTGTTATCTCCATAACCTGTTTCAGAACGTCCTTGTGCTCTTGAATTAAAATAAGTAACGTTAGTGAAAACCTCTAAGCGTTTATCTGCACTTGTGGTAGACGCAGCAACATTAAATATATTTTTAGTTAAAGAACTGTTAGGCATATAACCTTTCAAGTCTGAGTTTGTGTAAGAAAGACGAGCTGTAGATCTATCAGAAGCTTGACTTACAGAAACATTATTAGTAAATGAAACACCAGTTTCAAAGAAATCATTGATATCATGCTTTGGTGCATTCCATTTAGAAGTGGTTGGATTTCCAACTTTTCCGTTAGCTTCCCATTTTGCCAGGTCAAGCCATGAAAGGAAGTCCTGACCTTCGTATTTAGGTCCCCAACTCTCATCTGTTGCCATATCTGGATATTGATAATTCTGACCATTGATAGTTACAGTTTCAAAACCCTTATCACCACCACCATACAATTTTTGCATTTTCGGCAGTTTATTCACAACTTCCAATCCTACAGAAGAATTGAAGGTAACACCAAGTCCTTCACCTTTTTTTCCCTTCTTAGTAGTAATCATGACTACACCATTGGTAGCACGTGAACCATAAAGAGCAGAAGCGTTAGGTCCTTTCAATACAGAGATGTTTTCAATATCGTCCGGGTTAAGATCCTGAACCAAGTTACCATAGTCATATCCACCTGCACCTCTCTGAGTATCTGTGCTATTAAAATCAGTACCTTCAATAGGCACACCGTCAATAACGAATAAAGGCTGGTTATTTCCAGAAATTGATTTTACACCACGAATGATAATCTTAGAAGAACCACCCATTGAACCGGATCCTCCCTGAATCTGCAATCCTGCAACTTTACCTTGTAAAGAGTTTACAGGGTTACTTACACCACCGCGTGCTTTCAACAGTTCGTCTCCTGAAACCTCAGAAACAGCATATCCTAAGGCTTTCTTCTGACGAGAAATACCCAAAGCGGTTACTACTACTTCATCAACAACTTGTGCATCCGGAGTAAGAACAATTTGTAAGGTGGGCTTAATTGCTACTTCAGCTTTCTTCATTCCTATATAAGAAACGATTAAAGACTTAGCTGAACCAGGAACATTAGACATAACAAATTTGCCATCTAAATCACTGACAGAACCAATAGTTGTTCCTTTCACTAAAATAGACGCTCCGACAATAGGCAGCCCATCTTCCTCAGAAATAACAGTTCCTGTTACTTTCTGATTTTGGGCTGTTACTAAACCAATCCCTACAAAAAGGCAAGCTAATAACAGCATTAATTTTCTTTTCATAAATTCTCTCCTAAAGTTTAATTTCATAATTGCACTTACTTTACTCTAACATTTTGCAAAGTTATGAATAAAAACTAAATAAAAAACTATTTTTATAAATATACCACACTTTGCTTTCTTTTTGACGCATTTATTATGTATTTTAAAACACAAATTGTAAAATTAGGCTATATTTTAATCTTTAAAACATATATACACCAAATTCAAATAAAGATCAACTCAATAGATTTTATAGAATAACTTTCTTTATGATTGAATATGCACTAATAATTCATCATTTTGATTTTATAGGAGAAATAATAGAATTTGTATTTTTACAAATATTAATTTATACAGCTATATTTTTAAAGTAATAAAAATATATTCATAAGATCTGTTACAGAAGTCTCTGACAATCAATAGTTATACATATTTTTCATCTTTTTCACAGAAGTAAATATTATAACTGCCAGATAGCTAAAATGCTGTATTATAAGGAATATAAGAATATGTTGTTTTTATATAATCGTTATAAATGAAAAAATAATAGCATGCATAATGTCTATCCATTTTATATTCGAAAAGACAAACCTATTCTTGTGAGTTTCAGGAATTAATATTTCAACTTAAATAAAATAATAAAGCCATCTTAATTAGCTTTATTTTTACCTATACAAATTTGTATCATAATGACTTAAGAAGTCATTTTAAGATTAGTTAAAGAAAGAAATTGTAAGTATTGTAGTTTAATATTTGGTTAAAAATATTGTAGAGATACATATTATTAGGCATAAAATATAAAAAATAAACATTAAATGTTAAATATTCTATAAATTACAACTACACATATAATGAAGACCGTTTGTCGATTTATCTTCGTCTTTCATCGATAAAAAATGTTTGGTCAGAGAAACTTTGGGGCCATAAAAAAGCCAAAGGCTAATAAATAAACAATAGATAACTAGCCCTAAATAGGGTTCGCTGAAAAAACATCAAACATTTGATCTGCAATCTATTAAGTAACTTTTTTGCTTGCTTCTCTGCACGAAAAAGATTATATTTGATGCATAAAGCTTGCAGACATGATAAAATACGAAAGCACAAATCAACTCAGTATAGAGGAATTTAAGACTCCTCTTCAACGCGAACTGAATCCTGAAAATCGTTGGGTAAAACTAGCCAAAGAAATACCTTGGGAAAAGCTGTCATCTATCTATTGTAAAAAGATGCATCAGAAAATGGGTGCCAGGAGTATAGCTCCCCGGATTGTTATCGGTGCGATGATTGTTAAGCATAAGCTTAATTTGTCTGATATTGAAACGATTGAAGCTATTCGCGAAAATATGTATATCCAGTATTTTCTGGGGTTGTCCGATTACACTTACGAGCCCGTTTTTGACCCGAGTCTTTTTGTTCATATCCGCAAGCGTCTTGGAGTGAAAGAATTTGATGAGATGACTTTGCTTCTGATGGATGAAGAAGATAAAAGGAAAGAAGATGATGAAGATAACAGATCTTCGGGGAATAAAGGAAATACTTTCAAGGAACCGGTAAAAATGGATGATAATGGAAATATAACCCATAAAGGAGACCTGAAAGTAGATGCTACTGTTGCCGATGCGGAAGTTCGTTTCCCTACAGATATTGATCTGCTGAATGATGCCCGTGAAAAGAGTGAGGATCTGATTGATTTATTATGTGCAAGGATGCATTTTGAGAAACCTCGTACTTATCGTCGCATTGCCAGAAGCAAATATCTGAACGTAATAAAGAGGAGGAACAAATCAAAGAAAATCGTCAGAAGAGGAAAACGTGAGCAGCTTCATTTCCTCAAACGTAATCTCTGCAGCATAGATAAACTATTGGATAAAAAGGCTGATAGTATGAGCTATCTCAACAAACGGGAAAAGAAATATCTCTTTGTTATCCGGTTGGTTTATGATCAGCAGAATCAAATGTACAATGCAAATAGCCACAGTTGTCAGGATCGGATTATAAGCATTCATCAACCTCATGTTCGTCCCATCGTTAGGGGTAAATCCAAATCTCAGACTGAATTTGGCGCAAAAATAGGAGTCGGATTGCACAATGGTTATGCCCGCATAGATCATTTGAGTTGGGATGCTTATAACGAGCATACAGATTTAGTGACTCATGTGGAGAATTACAAAAAGCATTATGGCTTTTATCCGGCCCGACTCTTAGCGGACAAGATCTATCTGAACCGGTCAAACAGGATGTTTTTGAAGTCTTTAAAAATAGAAATCATAGGTAAAGCGTTGGGGCGACCATCTGCAGATTCAAAGAAGCCCGAAGTTCGGAAAGCTATGGCAAAAGCAATGGGTGAAAGGAATGAAGTTGAAGCGTGCTTTGGAACAGCTAAAAGAAGATACCGTATGAACAATATCAGGGCAAAACTGGAGAGAACCTCAGCTTCATGGATTGCTGCCGGATACTTCATTCAGAATCTGATGAAGTTCTTTAGAGAGCTTCTCTGTGGCCTCATACAAATATGGCATTGCTTATGGGAATTGGGTAATGAGATTTATATATTTGAAAGAATAGAAAAAGAAAAAATCCAAGCTGCACCAATATTATATTGAGAGAGCTTGGACTTTTTCAGCAGACCCTAAATAAGCGTTATAGGTTTCTGTAACAAAAACATGGATAATGTCAGAGAAATAAAAAAAAGGGAAATACCCGAAAGTATTTCCCTTTTTTGTTTAATGAAGTATTATCTACAACTGCTATTACCAGCCAGCATTCTGCTGAGCAGCCAATGTTGGGTTACGCAACAAGTCATCCTGTGGTATAGGCCAGATGAAACGTTTATCTGTATAAGGAATAAATTTAGCACTTGAGCTGTACCATGCTGATTTCACTTCACCATTTACAACAAAAGCATTACCTGTTCCTGGCACAATTTTACCATCCTTATATAATACTTTAGCATTATTGAACTCAATCTTAGCAGGTATACCACCTGAAGGACAAAGATCATCTTTTGCCAGACGATGAATATCTTCCCAACGGCGACCTTCTCCATGGAACTCAATACGACGTTCCCATAAAATGGCTGTTAAAAGGTCTTTATCAGTAGCAAAACTGGAAGCTGTATATGCTTTTGTTTTGTCAGCTAAAGAACGATTACGAACAGCATTTAGTAATTCCAGAGCTAAAGGCTTATTTCCTAAACGGAGAGCAGCTTCCGAATAGTTCAACAGAACTTCTGCATAGCGGATGATCGGAGCATATTCTTGGTTTGTAACTGGATTCTGGTATTTATCGCAGTAATAATAATCATTACTTGCCTGATACATCAATAGACTACGACGTTTATCATCTCCTAACCAATAACTTGAATTATACAGTGTTGGAGAGGAAGTACATATTGCACGTCCACCAGTACGAACAGACATCATAGCAGCCATTGCACCATTCACGTCACCATTATCCGTTGAGCTATTTTCAATAGAGAAAATAGACTCAGAGTTGTCAGAATATGAAGTAAACGGTGTTGCTGGTGAAGATTCTAGGGTATAGTTACCAATAGCACTTGAAAATGGAGCAACAGTTGCATCCTTAGTAAGTTTGGCAGCTTCTTTTTCTACATTTGCCCAATCGCGCATATGAAGATAAATACGAGTCTTTAATGCAATAGCAGCACCTTTACAAGCTCTGGTTATCCTATTAGCAGCAACAGAATTAGGAAGCAGGCTCTCAGCCTCATTAAGATCTTTTAGAATCTGTGCATAAGTATCTTTTACAGAAGAACGTCCAATTTTCAACGCTTCAGCAATTTCCGCCTTTGTATTAACTGGTGTCAGATAAATAGGCATTCCATAACTATTGTTTCCTTCAACATTATATGGCAGTGCATAATGAATCATCAAGTTATGATAAGTCAAAGCACGAAGAAACAAACATTCTCCTTTATATTGATTACTAACATCCTCTGTAATCACTTTGTTAGCAAAAGCATCTGCTTCTCCCTTCAATACAGTATTCACACGATTGATACATTCAAATGAGGTTTCCCACATATATGTATTATTCGTTGAAGTTACGCTATATGTTGATGTATAAGTGATCTTATAAAATTGTGCAGTAAGATTCATATCTTCACCACGCATCTCACCTTGAATAATACTTGCTGCCCCAAATGGATAGCCGCGAGTGTAGTCTCCACCATAAGAACCACATTGTGCTGCATCATACGCACCAATCATAGAAAGCTCACAACGTGCAGGGGTAGTAAAGGCTGATATGTCTGAGAAGGTGGCTACCGGCTTCAAGTCCACCACATCCTTTTCACAGGAAGAGAGCATTGGAGCTACAGCAAATACAGCAGCCCACGCTACAGAAGAAATATTTTTGAATATATTATTGTATATCATAATCATTTTTTTAAAAGTTTATTTTACTTAAATCAAAATGTAACATTTGCACCGAAAGAAAGAACACGTTGCTGTGGCAGACCATCCCAATCAACCCCCATTCGTGTTACATGATTAGAAGAAGAAGTTGTTTCTGGATCAAGTCCCTTATACCCGGTAATTGTCAGGAGATTCTGTGCCTGTGCATAAAAACGCACCTTAGAAATATTTATCTTAGACAACAAACTCTTTGGTAATGTGTATCCCAAGGTTAAAGTTGACAATTTTAAGAATGCTCCATTTTGAACAAAATGAGAATCCGTATAGCCATCATTAAATAATTTAAGGTTATCACCATAACCAATCTTAGGAGTCATGCCATCACCTGGTTTGTCAACACTTTGCCAGCGTCCCAGAATTTCTGTGCCATTATTGGCAAATTCCATATTCAACAACGATCCTTGACGAGTAGCATTCATAATTTTATTTCCACCTGAGAAGCGGAAAAATACATTCAAATCAAAGTTTTTATAGGTCAATGTATTATTGAAACCACCAAACCATGTAGGTACAGAAGATCCCAAGATTTTGCGATCAGAAGCATCCAATGAAGAAGCTTTAGACACATCAGATGGATTATTCGGATCATAAACTTTATAATCATAATCAGCACCAAATGTATCAAACTGAACAAGAGAGCCATCCACTTTTTTCCAGATAGGATTACCATTCATTTTATTTACTCCATAATAATCATATCCATAAAGTGATTTATAAGACTCTCCTTCACGGATAATTGTATAATTATCAAGGATATCATTGCCGCCATATAAAGACTTCACAACGTTTTTCAGAGTAGAGAAGTTTACATCAGCATGCCATTTAAAGTCTTTGCTGGTTATAACGTCACCACCTACCGTTAGTTCAATACCTGAGTTTTTAATTTTACCGATATTATCATAATAGCTGTTACCAGGGATACCCAAAGAAGGAGCTGTAGGAACTTCTAATACCAAGTCTTTAGAATTCTTTTGCCAATATGCTAATTCAAAAGTTAAACGTCCATCAAAAAGAGTTCCATCCAAACCTAAATCAAAAGTTTCTGTAGTTTCCCATTTTAATTGATCATTACCCATATTGCTCCAGGCAATTCCAGATTCAGCGCCATATTGTTTTGCAGAATAAGTACCCAAATAAGGGAAATTGCTTCCTAATTCTGAATTACCCAGCGTAGCATAACTAGCACGTAGACGGAGGTCATTTACAACCTTACTAACAGAAGATTCTTTCCAGAAATTTTCCCGGGAAATACGCCATGCTGCAGATGTTCCGTAGAAAGTACCCCAACGTTTGTCTTTTGACAAACGAGACAAACCATCTCTACGAGCAGATGCACCAACATAATATTTACTATCATAATTATAATTAGCACGCAACATATAAGAAGCTAAACCATTAAAGGACTTATTTCCTCCCACATTTTTATCACCAAACGTCTTAGAGATGATATGATCTGAGAAGAATCTATCTGATAACTGCTGAACAGAAGCATCAGTCCACTCATATTCACTATATGTATATTCCTGAACGGCTGTAGCACTTAAATTGTGAACTTCATTAAATGAACGGTTGAAGTTCAACACATTTTGCCAGTTCCAGTTTTTATAAGTGGTATTTACTTCTTCAATTGTACCTTTGTATCCATAACCGTCGCCAGATTCCGGATCCCAATACATATAATCTGTTAATTTAGAAAGGTCAAGACTTGCCTGAGTGCGCAATGTAAGCCCATCCATTAAAGTAGCTTCAGCAAAACCTCCGCCGATTAAACGAGTATTGGTTGAACGGTTTACATTATTATCTAAAGCCCATACAATATTCTGAATACCATTATCAATATATTTAAGGTTACCTCCACGCCCTAACGTTTTACGATTTTCTTTATCAATATTATAGCCTGTAATATCTGTTGGATCAAAAACAGAAACGTTAGGCAGCATACGAACACCTGCAAATCCTACGCTACCCAAAGAGTTTTCTTCATTCATTACCCCGTTAATGGTGGTATGACTAGCTTGTACATTTAGTCCAATCTTTAGCCATTTGTTAGCATTCTGAGTCAAATCAGCTTTCAATGAGTAACGTTCCAGATTATTTGCACGAACGATACCATCCTGATCAGTATAACCTAGTGAAAAGTAATACTGACTATTTTCTGTACCACCACTTGCAGCTATATTATGATTCTGTTGAAAAGCATTATTCCTGTAGATATAGTCATTCCACTTTGTATCAGGGCCATTTGGATCATAAACAGCTTGTCCTTTTTCACCCCAGTTTTCATATTTCTCATTAGCAATAGTTACAAAATCCTTTGCGTTCAACAGATCATGTAATTTAGTTGGCGAAGCAACACCAACATAACCATCATAAGTTACTTTAGTGGCACTTTTAGCACCTTTCTTTGTAGTAATCAATACAACACCATTAGCAGCACGTGAACCGTAAATAGCTGTTGCAGCTCCATCTTTCAGGATTTCAATAGACTGAATATCATTTGGATTGATATCAGACATTGCATTAAACGAACTATATAGCATACCTGTATCTCCTGATGTAACAGGCATTCCATCAATAATAATCAATGGCTGGCTACTTGAAGAGATAGTACTCAAGCCACGCACATGATACGTAGGAGTAGATCCTAATGCGCCATTAGGTGAAACAACCTGAACACCTGCAGCACGACCAGATAATTGAGTATCAAAAGAAGGTGAAGCCAAATTACTGATTTCACTACCGCCAACTTTAGAAATTGAACTGGTTACGTCTTTTTTCTTTTGTACACCATAACCAACAACAACTACTTCCTCCAAAGCTTTAGCAGACGAAGCTAACTTCACATTTACAACAGGCTTAATGGCAACTTCACTAGTTTTCATACCAATGTAAGAAATAACCAGAGTCTTTGCAGAACTTGGAACGTTTAACAAAGTAAACTTACCATCCAGATCAGTAGTGGCACCTATTTTAGTACCCTTAACCAATACAGATGCGCCTAACACAGGTTGCCCATCTTCCTCAGAAACGACAACGCCTGTCACTTTCTGATTTTGGGCAGTTACTAAACCAATGCCTACAAATAGACATGTCAATAACAGCATTAATTTTCTTTTCATAAATTCTCTCTTAAAGTTTAACTTTACANTATTTNNTTTCTNTAANCTAACAATTTGCAAAGATATGAATAAAAGCAAAATAAACAACTAATTTATTTAAAAAACCTTTCAATTACTACAAATTGTTATATTTAAGTGCCCATATAGCTTTAAATAGTACATAACACACCATTAAAATAAGTAAAATAGCCTCTATTTAACGACATAGTGAACAAACAAAAAGTGATTTAAATGGCACATTTTGATATTTATCGATAAAATATGCCATAAAAACCAATCATTTTGATGAAATTGGCAAAAACTTATTAAACAACATTTAATTCAACGGCAAGTGTTATAAAAAGCAACGATCAATTTAACAATATTATATTGTCGAAACAGACTCACATTGCTTTTAAATCGCCTTTAAAAATGGAAGAAAATAAATAAGGAGGAAGAACTCAGGAAGGTCAGAATAGCACTATTCTAAAGATAATAAAGAATCAAAGAATGCTCAATATGTCTTTTAAGCTTTTAATAGAGTACGTAGGTTTGAAAGAAAGCTCTTCCATGCCTGAATAATTAAAGAACATTTGGTCCATATTCACCCCTTTGGCTCCGGCTATATCAGCTTCCCAACTATCTCCTACCATTAACGAGTCACTTAAAATGGATTGTGTGGCAGATAGGGCAAAATAAAAGATTTCAGGATTTGGCTTATGTATCTGAATATCATCAGAGAGAATTACCTTCTCAAAATAATGATTTATGCCAGCCGAGGTCATCTTACGAAATTGCAACTCACGAAAACCGTTAGAGAGAATAAAAAGACGATATTTTCCGGAAAGATATTCCAATACCTCTTTGGCATAAGGAAGCAGTTTACTCTTGGTAGGAATTAATTTAAAGAAATCATCTGAATAGGATTTCGCCAGATCCTCGTCATGCACTCCGACATACTGAAGCGGATAAAAAAAGCGCTTGCGGTTAAGTTCATTCTTAGTGATATTGCCATTACCATATTCAATCCATAACTGGGCATTGTATTCCTTATAAATAGAATAAAACTGATCAAAAGAATCAAAATACTGATCAAAATCATAATGAGCATAGACTTCAGAAAAAGAATCATAAGCATTTTCTGAAAAATCCCAGAGCGTATCGTCTAAATCAAAAAAAATACTTTTATACATAATGAGTACACATTATAATAACAATGCGCCAGTAGACTTATTATAGCTTATTCTGCATATAACAAATCTACTGGCGCAAGTTTAGCTTAATTATTTAACCTGGATAACAAGATATCTTGATACACTCCAGAATTCCTTTGGATTAGAAATCTTTAAAGTCAGTTGTCCCTTTTCATCTTTTTCCAACGAGTAAGAATTTACAGGGTGACTGGTCAGTAACTCAGCACGTTTTGAATAAAGTTTCACCTCTTTAGTTGTGCGGATATCAATTTCAGTAAAGTAGTCTTTATTAAAATCAGCAGTTTTAAGAACTTCGCCACTCTTAAGAATCTTCTGAGCTTTCAATTCAGCTTTCGTTCCAAATACAAACCAGGCTGTGTTAATCGTTTTGTCTTGTTCAGACATTGTTTTACTTTTTGCCGTACTTTCTTCAGTAAGAGTCTGAACGTTAGCGCTCAATCCGGTAACAGCTTCATCCAGTTCCTGAATACGAATGTTTTTAGCAGCAAGTTCTGTTTGCAGTTCTTCAATTTGCTTTGTTTTTTGTTCTAATTCTGCTGTCAATCCTTCAACTGCTTTCTTCAACTGAGCAGAGCTATATTTACTGTTCTTTAGTTGAGATTGAAGTTTTGCGATCTGAGCTCTGCTAGCTTCCATTGTCTTTGATATAAACTGAATATCAGAAGCAATCTGCTCTTTTGCCGAAGCTGCATTTTCAGCAATCTTGCCTTTCTGTAAGTCTACTCGGTTTTCAGCCGCATTAATCTGACGAAAACCTTCCTGAATTTCATTGAATGTGCCCATCATTTCATCCAGTTCGTTGTTACGTTGAGTCAATTGCATCGAAAGAGAATCATTTTCGGCTTTAAGCTGATCATTCTCACCACTTTTTTTATTGCCACAAGAAGCCAACATGGCTACGCATAAAGATAAAAATAATAGTTTTTTCATACGTCTTTTGTTTTTAAGTGAAGCTATTTTTAATTTCTAATTATCTATGCCAGCTAGCACTATTACAATTTCGCCACGAGGGTCTACACTTGTAAAGTGTTCTACTAATTCAGCCAAAGTTCCACGCACTGTTTCTTCGTGTATTTTAGAAATTTCTCTTGAAACAGAGGCTTTGCGTTCTGCTCCAAAATACTCCCCGAACTGAATCAGGGTTTTGAGCAAACGATGTGGCGACTCATAAAAAATCATTGTGCGCGTTTCCACTTGCAAAGACTTCAATCTGGTCATCCGCCCTTTCTTCTGAGGAAGAAATCCTTCAAAGCAGAAACGTTCATTAGGAAGTCCGGAAGCCACTACCGCAGGCACAAACGCAGTTGCACCCGGAAGGCATTGTACTTCAATTCCGCTTCTTACACACTCCCGAACCACCAAAAATCCGGGATCGGATATCCCCGGTGTTCCTGCATCCGAAATCAGCGCAACCGTTTCACCAGCCTTTATTCTGTTAACAACGCTTTCCACCATTTTATGTTCATTAAACTTGTGGTGAGACTGCATTGCATTTTTAATCTCAAAGTGTTTCAGTAAAATACCTGAAGTACGTGTATCTTCGGCAAGAATCAGATCAGCTTCTTTCAAGATCTTAATAGCCCTGAAAGTCATATCCTCCAAATTACCGACCGGTGTTGGTACAACATACAATTTTCCCATTTCTAAAATATAAATATATTAAAAAAAAAATCTTTCTTCCTTCGACCAGGATCGAAACTGATAATCCTGGTAATAACATTTTCAAATCCGCACAATTATGCGACTGTGTGGCAAATGTAGAAATAAATAATATGCAAAACACAAAAAAAGTATTATTTTTGTAGACAATTAGTAAACAGATACTAAAATTTTAATACCCCAAGGCGCTATGGTAATATTTTCCGAAGACCAAATATTAGAAACACGTAGAAGAGGCCGGATAGAAGTTATTTGCGGTTCAATGTTCTCAGGCAAAACAGAAGAGCTGATACGTCGATTAAAAAGAGCCAAATTTGCCAGGCAAAGGGTTGAAATTTATAAGCCTGCCATAGACACCCGCTATTCAGAAGAAGAAGTGGTTTCCCATGACAGCAATTCCATATCTTCCACTCCCATAGAATCATCTGCCAGCATTTTACTTTTTTCCAGCGATATTGATGTAGTAGGTATTGACGAAGCACAGTTCTTTGACAAAGGATTAGTAGATGTATGCAACAAAATGGCAGATAGCGGCATAAGGGTAATCATTGCAGGACTTGATATGGACTACAAAGGTATCCCATTTGGTCCTATGCCCGACTTATGCGCTATAGCTGATGAAGTGACCAAAGTACATGCCATCTGTGTAAAATGCGGACAGCTTGCTTACGTATCACATCGCATTGTTGAAAATGAGAAGCGCGTTTTGTTAGGTGAAAAAGAAGAATATGAGCCTCTTTGCAGAACATGCTATACTAGAGCCTTAAAAGAAAGTTCTGAATAAATCAATATTAATCAACTAAATTTATGCTTGAAAAGAAAATCACATTCGACAGTTTTATCCGCTTTATCTTTGGAGTAGCCATTGTTGTTGGGATAATATATTTATTCGATAAGCTAAGTGCTGTATTACTACCCTTTTTTATAGCCTGGTTGATAGCTTACTTTATGTATCCGCTGGTTAGATTCTTTCAGTATAAACTAAAAGTTAAGATCAGAATTCTGTCTATTATTTGCGCCATATTAACTATTGGAGGAGTTATTGCCGGGTTATGTTTTTTACTGATCCCCCCATTGGTTGCAGAATTTGGGAAAGCCAATAATCTAATTATGACTTATATATCAAATGGGTCGGGCATTAATGTATTTCCCAAGGTAATCACTAATTTCATTAATGAAAATCTGGATGTCAAAGAACTGAGCAAAATCTTCAGTCAAGAAAACATTACCAATCTTACCAAAAACGCCCTTCCAAAACTATGGACGCTCCTATCTGAATCTCTGGATGTTTTGTTCAGCATCATAGCATCTTTTATCATCCTCCTTTATACCGTGTTCATTCTTCTCGATTATGAAGCTATTGCTGAAGGATGGATTGAATTTATCCCCAAGAAATACAGACATTTTTCTGCTAATATAATTAATGATTTAAAGAATGGGATGAACCGATACTTTAGGGGGCAAGCATTTGTAGCATTATGTGTTGCTATAATTTCGGGTATTGGTTTTCTTATCATTGATTATCCATNAGCTCTGGGACTGGCATTTTTAATTGGCATATTAAGTATGATACCTTATATGAAAGTGATTGCCCTTTTTCCAGCTTTCATCCTGGGATTACTCAAAGCAGCCGATACCGGACAAAGCGTCTGGATTGTGCTTGGTTCAGCTTTAATAGTCTTTGCAGTAGTACAAGCAATAGAAGATTCATTTATTGTTCCTAATGTAATGGGAAGGATAACCGGCCTTAATCCTGCCATCATTTTACTATCACTTTCCATCTGGGGTTCTTTGCTCGGAATCCTCGGAATGATTATCGCTCTTCCAGCAACATCCCTCATGCTATCTTACTATCAGAGATATATTATTCATCGTGAAAAAATAATCGACCCTAAAGAAACTGATAATCAGGAAGAAAAGAAAACCAGCGAAAAATAAACAGAATATTTTTATAGGAAATGTTTGGTTGGTAAAGAAAAAGCCGTATCTTTGCACCCGCTAAAGAGAACTAAACGAATGATTCGCTAGCTCAGTTGGTAGAGCACAACACTTTTAATGTTGGGGTCTTGGGTTCGAGCCCCAAGCGGATCACCAGAGAACAATAGTTCATCTCAAATGTAAAAAAAGCTTCCTAGATCAATGATTTAGGAAGCTTTTTTATTTAGGTCACACCAGAAATCTGATCCGAAAAAGAAAAGCTTCGGCTCACCCGATATTTAGTGGGGCTATGCATAAAGCTTAGTCAATCTAAAGAAGAAAAACTTTATATCAATCACTCCTCTAAGCTGTGCCCTAAATTGTTTGATTTTTGCATTAAAAGATTCTGCAAACGCATTGGTTGCCCTGTTTGTAAAGAAGTTCAATACCTCGTCATAATGTTCGTACAATGTTCCTGCTATGACATTAAAACTTTTAAAGCCGGAGTTATCGACTTTGTCGTACCAACGTGCAAGTGACATTCTGGCTGCATCCTTTACCGTGTTCTTGTTGAATATCATTCTCAGTGAGTGAGTTAGAGAATAGGCTTCTTTTATATCGGGATAGATATCAAACAATATTGCCGCTCTTTCCTTTTGGCTTTCCGTCCATTTGTCCATGGATTTGAACAGTAAATATCGACTCCGTGCCAACAATTGTTTTTGCGTATCACCGTTTGCAAATGTGGTAGGCTGATAGTCTTCTCCTTTTTCCTTAGCCTCTTCTTTTGCATCCGTATCGGCTTGAATAGCATCCCAACGATGTGCTATTCTCATTTCCTGCAATGCATCACATGCCAACTTTTGAACATGGAAACGATCAATTGTACGCTTGGCTTTGGGAAAACATCTTCGGATTATAAGATTCATGCTATTGGATAGGTCCATTGTAACTTCTTCCACGACAGATCGTTTATCCTCAGGTATGAGTTTTAAAGTATCGATTACATCATTTGAAGAAACACCTTTAACCAAAGCTACCAGCGACCCTTTTCTTCCACGCGCTTCTGGGTTGGAGACTATAGTATAAAGCTCGCCATCACTTATGGATGTCTCATCAATGCAAAGCCGTTTACCAACATTCTCTGGGAATATAAGCCATTCGTCGGCGTGAGACAACTCATTCCATTCACGGTAACAGCTCAGGACTTCTTTATACTGTTTTTCAAACGTATCCCCGTTTATATGATAATAAGCATCAAGTGAACGGGAGGTCGTAGGCCTCGTCTCCATACACCTCTTTTAAAAAAGCCGCAAACTCTTTCGAGTAGCGGGTACCTTCGGCTTTAAACTCATCATAAGGAGCTGTAAAACTTTCATTTGCTTGTCGATTAATCCAACGGCGACGACGAACCACCAAATCAACAGCTTTGTCACGAAGAGGAAAATCTCTGATGGTGACAGGATTCAGGAAGCCTTTGGATTCAAAGAGGTCATTCGAAGCATACTTAGCATCTATTTTTTCGTCCAAATAAATAAGTATTGTATCTGAACTCTTTTCTACATTTACGATACTAAACCTTGATAAAATATTTTCGGGGAGCATCAAATTTACTAATGATAATAAAACGTCGTTTTCCATACGACAAAGATAACATTTTATCTTATTCCCCCCACTAATTATCGGGTGAGCCACAAAGCTGGTGATCCATGCATAAGGAGTTAAGAAAAGAATATGAAATAAAAAAGCTCCGTAAACCATTGATTTACGAAGCTTTGAGGATGCACCTTGTACCCGAAGTGGGACTTGAACCCACACAGCTGCAATAGCCAAAGGATTTTAAGTCCTTCGTGTCTACCATTCCACCATCCGGGCATCCTTGATAGAGAGCGAAAGACGGGACTCGAACCCG